>QWCK01009391.1_pt1 | contig 22471 bp, 19 predicted proteins | sample 1972571 | NCBI WGS metagenome assembly QWCK01 (sample SAMN09866710, study PRJNA288562) | Human gut metagenome isolate term2_stool, whole genome shotgun sequencing... | isolation source: gut | host: Homo sapiens | place: USA: California | reverse complement strand
CAGCAGTCGTTCCCGCCACTCGCTGATGGACTTTGTGGAGACGTTTGGTTTAGAGGAAATCATCACGCATGTGGTCAGTGCCAACGACGTGACGCATGCAAAGCCACATCCCGAGGCGGTGAATCAAACGCTTGAGCATTTAGGCATTCAGCCAGGGGAGGCACTTGTCGTGGGCGACACGGTGTATGATATCGAGATGGGGCAGAATGCCAGCATCCATACCTGTGGCGTGACGTATGGCAATGGCACACGTTGCCAACTGGAAGAGATTCATACCGAGTTCATCATAGACGATTTCAGTCAGCTTCTCCAAGTTGTCAAAACGCTTGAGGCATGATGCCCTGACCAAGCTGGTAGCACCAAACATCGAAGGGTGGGGTGGACTTGATTATCTTTCTGTCGTCCAGACAGACGCCAATGAGTTTATCCTAAGTTTTTTTATAATTGTACATATTTTTGGTATTTTCAAAACAATCATTTTAGAAAAAATCAGCTCTTTTTGGATGCTTTTTGGCACCTTGTTTTGCAATTGAAAGTCAGTTTTAATTCAATAGCATGCAGTTTACCATTCTATAACATGTGGTTTGCCCTTCAAAGTCAAGGCCTTGATACCCCAATCTCAATGCCTTTGCAGCCTTAAAGCATTGCTTTTGCAAGTGCACCGATGCGCCTATGTGATGTAAGTAGTTGAAAAATGGATAGATAGAAAAATCGCCTATTTTCGACCAATCACTCGTTTGGTTGCAAATATGCGAGTATTTGGCACGGTTGTCAAAATATTTCGTATGCCAAACACCGTGTTTTCAACCATTGAGTTTTCTGTTTTCACTCGTTCTGTCTTTTGTTTTCATCCGTTCGATTTTCTGTTTTCATCCGTTGAGCCTTTTGTTTTCATCCGTTCAGTTTGCTGATTTCACCAACTGTTTGATGTCGTTTTCCTTTTGCAGCATCATTTTTTTGCTTTTGACGATATGGATGTCAGGCTGTGTGATGCTGGTAACGGCCTATCCTCATCGCCTCAACTCCCTTTTGGCTTGTTGTGATAGGTCATGTCAGTGTGGCCCGGGTCTGGGTACAAAGACAAAAGCTAAGTAGTTTGTTATCAAATACTTAGCTTTTTCTTATTTTATGAATGTTCCCAAATTGTTCCCATGCACCCTTTTCTGAAAGCTTACAATTCCAAAATTGACTTTATAATAGGAACAAAATCTAATAGTGCTTCTTACAACTTTATATAGCCTAAGTTATTAGGTATGTGAGAAATTGACAAGGCCTTTTCTTGAACATCTGGAATGGTAACAATTTTAATATCGCCAGAAACTGTAAGTTGGGGACCTGCATATAATATACCTAACAACATAAGTCGTCCCTTCCCCCAATTCAAATTTCCTTTTTTATCAGTATAACCTCCTTTATTGAATAAAATAATAGGAGAACCACTTGAGCCAGGAAAGCAAGCTGCATCTATAACGAATTCTCTTTTCCCGTTATGGTTTAACTTAACATCAGTTGCCGTAATACCGCGCCTAACTATGGGCATATTATTTATAGCATCCCATAATCCATTGGGATATCCTATCATCAAAACATCTTCTGCTATATCAATATCTTGTAACTGTTGTATGGTAGGAATTATAGTATTATCAAAAGTCCGATAGAAAAATCTTTTACCAAATCCTTCTTGAAAGGATTGAATAATAGGTTTCATCGGCATAACACAAAGGTCTATCTCGGAATCAGGATGAAAAATCCATTTCTTTTCAAAGTTCTTTTCTATGTATATGGGAACATGTTTCGTATAAATAGGATTACCACTCTCATCACACTCACTCATGATAAATTTCCCTTGGGTCATACCTTTTACGACATGCTCATTAGTTACGAGTAAGGGTACTATGGTCTTATCATCTATGGATAGATTGAAAAAGAAACCTGTACCGGAATATGAAATGCCTTCATTTGAAGTCGTTTCAATACGAACAGTACTAAAGCACAGTTGCTCAATAATAGATAAATCCATATTATTTTTATTTTTTATATATGCTTGTTATATTAAAATCAGAATCTTGAAGCTTAAGAGCACTATCTATGACGAAATCTATACAAAACCTACAGTCAACATTTCTTGGCTGCATTCTTTGTTCATAAAACTCTTTTCCAATAGCATTGTATTCACAACCATCTTTTTTATCCCAAGCTTGAATATAAGGAGTTATAGCTTCGAAAAAGACATATTTTCTATAATCTATTCCCAGTGCCGTAATTTTAAGTATATTGCGAAGTTTATTAGTTGTTTTCGTTACGTCTTCGAACCATATTGAATCTCTGTTATGGTTACCTACAAGAGAACGATAATTACTGGAAATTTCATTCCCGATATTTAAAATGTTATTAAAACTATATCGTGACGATTTATTCGCTTCATACGAACGTAGCAATTCCAAAAAAGCAATTTTACAATTTTCCAAACATTCATAGATTTCTCCCGATTGGTATTTCTGTTCTGCTATATCAACGTAATCTTTGACACTTTCAAAAGAGATTAGAGAAGATATGGATATTTCCTTAAATTCTATACCAAATTGTTTAGGTGTATTCTCCTCTAAGAACTGCGTTATTGTTAATCGGCTAAATTCTATGTCTGATTTAGACGGAAATTGTCCCTTGTGTTTAATACTCACTCTGCGATCTTTTAGTGCATTCATAGAATTTTGAAGAGTTAATTCTGGAATATGAGTCCAGTAGTCCATAAATGACCATTTTTGAGCCTTAAGATTCTTGTTTTCTGCAATAAGTAATAAAAATATTTCAACACAATCATGGAAGGACAAAATAGAAAAACCGGCAACAGTTTCAACCTGCATGGATTGCTGAACAGCAATAGTATATAGGTACTTTACGATTGCCAATCGACGAATGATTATTTCTTTATCTAACATGTTTTTTGTATAATGAAATTTTTCTTAGCCAATAATCTGCATTTCTATGTAGATAAGAGTATAGTTCTCACTAAAATGACCTACTTTTTTGACATAGATATTCTATCATTTACTACACCAATAAGTATATTATATAGATTATCGAGTAGTTTTTCATCTAATCCAAAACATCTCAAAATGGTGGAATCAAAATTACGTCTATCAGTGCAATTTACTTCTTCTATAATAGAATTTATGGTTCGGTTCTTAATTGGTCGAAAAGCGGAGATAATAGCATCAACTTTTTCCCTGTTCAATAGGTTAGGATTTAACATCTTGAGTTGTTTTAAGAAATCTGCATTTAAATCTAAAGCACCTAAGCTTCGTGAAGTGCCTCGCATTTCAAGTATTAAGAATGTTATAACAGAGTTGAGTAGAGCAGCTACCAGTTCTACATCATAACCTTCTTGCACTTGCATAGCTATCAAACGTTGGTCAATTATAAACGGCTCTTTGGCAAAGGTAAAGAAGAAGCGCTCATACGGGTTAATTGCAGTGATAATGTGTGCCCTTTTGGGATTTAGAGAATACCAATAGGGACGGTGTCCTGAGCATGCCTCTGATATTGTTTGGCTACCATTCTTATTAGGTGCGTTTACAAATTTATCAATCCATGACTTCGTTCCTTTGTCTATATCCTTTTCCTCATCTTGGCAGACGAAAGCCCTAAACTTATAATTATCATCAAACTCTATCTGTTGAAGTTCTGATGATGACTTCACATACGGAACCAAATACTTTTCGTCAATACGTGATGACTTAGCATCTTTATCTTTAATGACGAACATAGGATTCCAACCTGTCCGCTCTCCTCTAAACACTTTTACGATGTTTGGATAATATTGGATTAAACAACTTTCAAAGCTGCCAAATAGATTGGTGGAAAGGAAAAGCTGTCCCCAATTAGTTTTGTTTTCAAGACTATCTAACAAACATTCCTTAGATGCCAAACATACAGATAAACTTCCATCTTTACGCTTATACAGGTCAGCAAAGAAATCATCCTTTTCCCATAGCTTATTATGAGAATCATTGCAATTATCTATATCGCTATAAAAATCTTCAATCTGCTGTATTTGTTCGTTCTTAGATTCAGCAACAAACAATTCACTCAACTTACGATTGAGTGTGATAAACTTCGTTGGTTCACAACTTTGCATCTTGTCTAAGACAAAATAAATAGTGGACACTTGAGAATCCTTAAACCAATGTTCTGCATTGCTTTTTACAACATATCGTATATGAAAGTTATCTAATAAGAACTTCTTAAATTGGAACCCATACTCTTTCCCTAACCACGCATTAGATGTTATTGCAGACAAACAACCATCAGGCTTGAGAAATTTATCTGCGTTATAAATACAGTATGTAAAATAATCAGAGCGCTCATTAATTTTGAATGTTTTGTCTTTCAAAAAAGCTTGCTGCCCATTCTGAAATTGCTCTCTAAAGAAAGCTGATAGTTTCTCATTGGGAATATCCTCCTGCTGTATGAACGGGAAATTGCTTGCAATGCCATCAAAAGTTGGTATAGGCACATCAATATGCTTATTATGGTCGTGCGAATCTGGAAAGACGACCTTTTCTCCAACTTCCAAATAAAAAAAGTCATTACGCATGACACGAGGAAAATTGTCTGTTGCAACCACATCTTGCTTATACAGGTTGATAACAGATAAAATTGCAGGGAAATGAGACACATCATTACCCCATATCTGCTTTAGTAGTTTCCTATGCTCCTTTGTACCTAATACTCGTAAAATCTCATAAAAAGAACTTAGAAAAGTACCAGTTCCGCAAGTTGGGTCGAACAATACGTCTTTATTGGTCTTAACAACAGGGAAAGCAACAAGTTTTGCCAATACTTCACTAGTAAAATATTGTCCAAACTTCTGCTTCTCATCATCAGGCACAAGGTTTTCCAATATATGCCCAATAACTTCTGTTGGCAACACTTTGAAATCAAAAGCGATCAGCACCTCCAATAGAGCATAAATAGCTTTATCGACCAAAGTAGAATATTCTATACTATCTGTGAAATACGGTCTAAAGATAGCTTGATAATCTATCTTCTTTGCTTTGTCAAAATAGCTATTCAATAAATCTTTAGCAGATTTATTGTCATCAAGAGCAATTGGTTTCAACTCTCCGCTTAAGTTCTCGCAAAGAGTCAAATAGAAAATGGTCTTGCCTATCAAGTTGTAGAAAGTAAACTTCGCCAAAACCTGTTCTGGTATGACATGCTCCTTCTTTCTTGACGAGGATTCTAAAATCTTCAAAGTGGAACTTTCATAAATTTTCCATTTATTAAATTCATCTCTAAACGCACGATTACTACCCTTCTCCTGATTTATTGCCTCTTGAAATTGTGGAATAATGATAGTAGATGCTTCTCGTACAGCAGAAATGATATTTTTAGAAATATCAAGTGCAGGTTTCAAAGTTCCATTATGATACAAAGAATCTAAATCATGCAGAATTTCCTCAGTACGCTCTTTCAATAATGGTTCGTGCTGTGCAAACTTTACAGGATCAGCTAAATCCTCACGACTGTTGATAGTTGAAACCTTTGGATAGACTTTTAACTTTGATAGGCTATCAAGTGTATATTCTTCATCGTCTATATGCCAAATGATAGCTTCTGCACCGTTCCATGTAACAAAAGAATCAGAGTGTAACTTATGTGCCTTTTCCAGCGCATTCTCCAACATAACGGTATCGTCAACGGCAGTATCTGGAAACTTCAATTCCCATCCATTGAATATTACACCAGAAGTCTTATCAACGAAAAGAAGAATATCAGGAAATTTAGTTCTTCCCGATTTCATTTTTATTCCAGTATCATTAGTTGCATCTTGAAAAACAGTAGTCTTTCTGTCAATAGCTGATTTTATCCAACTAATAAGTTGACCAGCCCAATCTCGTTCGTTTCTCTTTACATCAAGTTTTGCCATAACTATTACTTTGCAGCGGAGGTATATACTTTGTTGTCAAAAAGTCCTTGTATGACAGGTTCCATTTTATCATTGTGCTGCTTAGCAGTAACCTTTGCAAGGCGATCTGCACATACTTGTATATAATCTATTTCTTTGACCTTATGTAGCATTACATTCTGATTTTTCTCAATTCCTATATACTTTCTATGCTCCATAGCAGCAGCAACTAAGAAACTACCACTGCCACAAGCATTATCAAGAATAATATCGCCAGGGTTAGAGAATGTTCTTATTAAATATCGCCCAAGCTCAACAGGTTTTTGAGTTGGATGATATACGGGACCTTCTGACTCTGCCGTTTTCACATACAAAAAGTCTTCTATTGGCAATTCATTATCGTCCATAAACAGAACATCATTTGGATAGCGCATACCATTACTTTGAACATGGCGTGGCTTGAAATCTCCATAACTCCCTGTGTATTGATTCTTGCGGATGCCCTTATCATAACTTTCTCCCTTTGTCATTTGAGGATTATATGTGGGTTGTTGTTTATAAAACACACAAATATCCTCGTGTTTTCGCAAAGGCTGTTTCTTGGCGTTTAAGAAATTTGTTGATTTGGATTTTATCCATACTATTTTATATTTAAACCATTCCTCATTGCTTAAAATGAGTTTTGCAGTAAAAAGACCTTGGGCAGTCAGAACAATAGCACCATTATCCTTTATTATACGCATATACTGTTGCCAAAGCTTCTTTAAGTCAATGACAGAATCCCACTTGTTTTGTGTTGTACCATAAGGTAAATCGCACAAAATCATATCAACAGATTTGTCTGGAATATTAGGCATAACTTTCAAACAATCGTTTTCAAAAACCTTATTAATAAAATCTTGAATGTTATTTTCCATATTCGCGTATATTTTCTGCAACCATACTAATTACTCCATCAGCACAATCTTCTTCTGCTAAAACATCATAGACTTTATCTGCGAGCCATAATTGCAGAAGTTCCTTTTCGTTTGTGTCAAGTAATTTTGCCAATAAAATGACTTGTTCTCTTTTGGCTTTTCTTTCTCCTCTTTCAATACGGCTATACATAGGGGTATCTATCTCCAATGCAGAAGCCAACTGCCTTTGAAGTAACTGTTTCCCCTCTCTTAGTTCTTTTAATTTATCAGCAAACAGCATATTTGTCAATAATTGATTTGTCTTTATTTGGCAAATTTAATATTTCTATTTCAAACAAACAAATTTTTCAAAGACTTTTTGAAACATCCTGCGGCCATTTAAGTTAGATAGAGCGAAGTACATCCAATCTATCTTGACAGATTTCATTTCATCTTGCCTGCATCAGGCTATCGGCCTTTGATTTTAGTTGTAAGTCGTATCCGTCTGCTTTTTCCTTAATGAGCTTAATGGTCTTTTCGTTTCGATGAATATCGAACACATCATTAAGCCATAGGATTTCCTTGGAACTACATCCTCTCCAAACTCTGATAATTCGGAATTTCAAGGCATCATCCTTGTATTGCTGTTTACTTTGCCACAAGAAGTAATTACCGACCAAAGAAACAAAACAAAGCATAGATACTGCCACCATAGTAGTAAATGCTTTCGAGGACTTGAGGTCAAAACTGTGCCTGTGAATATGTTCCTGCGGTATTGGATGCTCTTTATTCTCCTGCCATTCGTGTAACATGGTCAAGACACTTGCCACCAATTTGTCCATGGACTTAGCCTCCTCATCCTTGATGCGTACTTGTACTCCAATATACTTGTTAATCACATCTTTTGTTCGCTGTTCATACTCTCCAGTTTGTTTTTGATTTCCTCAAAGAGGACAAATGTATTATTATCAGCCATAGTTATAAATGTATTTTACGTTTTTTCTTTTTCTTCTTTTTATCAAGTGTATTGTAAACCTCCGCAGGGACAGTACCATGAGTTTGAAACAAATCCAATCCTCCTTCTATGAGGTTGTTGGTAATTTCGCTCGTAACACTTGCAACATTAGATATAAGATTTATCGTTCCTTGCATCTGCTGTTCGTGTTCCCTGTTATTTTGTTGCAGGGCAAAGTCTATCTTGGAATAACTGAAACCCCTATCCACCTTTGAACCGTTGAAATGATAACCGTTCTTTTCAAAGATGATACCTTGCACCTCCTGTGAGTTGCTTTTGAACTTAAAGCGGACATCAATATCTTGCTTTTTCAAGTGAGCAAGAAGGTCTTTCCAATTCCTGCACTGAGCAATCTCTGCTTTCAACGCCTGATAGATTTCATACTTGGTCTTATCAGGTTCTTTCAAGCGATGTTCCTTGACCTTCTCCTTGCCATCAGCAAAGTATAAATCATATTTGGCGGTCAGTTCCTTGCAGATCTTTTCACTTCTGAACCTGTCGTTACGGTCAGAGATGGTCTTGCCGTTGTTATCTATTCGGTTGAAAGCTATATGCACATGAGGGTGCTCTTTGTCAAAATGGCGACCGATAATGTACTGTGTATCTTTTATCCCCATCTTCTCCATATACTCACGAGCCATTTGTGCCATGAACTTGTTACTTAATTTGGAAGAATCCTGTACAGAGAAACTTAGGGAAATATGCCCTACAACCTTACCCACTCGCGGATTAAGTTCTGTTTGGTCGATGAAACTTTGAACAATATGGTTGATACTGTCTGTTCTCACTCCAGAACTATCAATGAGTTCTGTTCCTTTCTTCTGGTCAAGGATGTAATTGATTACACCCTTGAAGCCCGAACCTTTCATTATCTTTGCAATCATCTTCGTATCAGATTTAGGATTTCATCAATCTTGCTAATGATGATTTTATGGAAAGGAGCAATGGTATGAAATCCTTCCGCATTAGCACGATGTGCCAATTGATTGAGATTATTTGCCATGCCACACAGCTTGCGGATGAAGTCTGCTTGCTCTACGGTCAGTCGTTCAATGACATTTCCTTTGTCAAGAACTTTTCTTACAAACTCACTCATGGTTATTCCTGCGCTTTTGGCTTTGCCTTTGAGCGTATAGTAATCCTGCGTATTCAGTTTCACCGTGATACAATATTTCTTCTTTTCGGCTACGCCCTTGGTTGGACGACCACCTTTTTTATATTCTGTTCTTATCATACTTGTTTCGTTTATTGATTTGATGGAGACCAACGGGATAATCCTCCAAACCGAGTGATAGGAGGTGGAGCAAGTGGTTTTGGTATGCCCAAAACATAAACTTGCTCCCCGAAAAATAGATTATGCGGAACATATTCCTGTAATCATCGCTTAATCCCTTTAGTTTTCTTGATTTCTGCTTTCTCAGAACGTTTGAATTCAGCACACAGATACTCGTTCAAGTCCTTGAAACCATTGTATATAGTTGATGAATCCGTAACAGAATCTCGTAGTCTTTTTGATAATTGCAGGTAGGCATTTCTTCCTGCATCGTCATTGTCTAAGAAACATTGAACACTGTCATAGCGTGATAATCTCTCTATCGCCTTATGAATATTCGTTACAGAATTGAGTATCAAATAATCCTGTTGCCTTAGTCCGGTATTCTGTGGATTTTCTTTCCTTTTCAGCGTCATGAGTGACAGGAAGTCCATGAAACCCTCGAAAAGAAAACAGACTTTCTTTGGCTCGTCGGCATAGAAATGACTGATATCTTTCGGTGCAATGCAGCCCTTGAAGAATGGATTGCGTAATTCGTAGCCACCTGCGATATTGGGAAAACCAATACCGAAGTAATGTTTGCCATTGGAGTCATAATGTAGTTCCTTACATACAGAAGATGCCACCTCCAAATCAATACATCTGTCCCAGAGATATCTCATCAAAGCTGGGTGAGATAAAGGAAGTATTTGTAAATTCTCAAAATAGTTTGTTTGCTGTTTCTCCTTAATATCTGCAAATGATGTAGAAAATATGGATGTACAATTGGGAACATTATCCTCTATCTTGCGAATAAGATACGACACATCAGAGGATTTGTAGAGCAGTTCTGCTAAGTCTATGATGTTTCCACCCTTGCCAATACCGAAGTCGTACCATTGGTTACGATCGGAGTTTACCTTGAATGAAGCATGGCTCTCCTGACGAAAGGGAGAAAGATACCACAGCTTGTTGCCTTGTTGCTTAGTGGGAGTATATCCCAGACTTGCAAGAAAATCCTGCAACTTTATAGTTTTAATTTCTTGTATGTTCATATTACAATGAATTTGAATGGTTTGAAAAATTGATGATTTGATGAAAATACACATAATCGTTTCATAACAAACAGGTTACCTGTTCATCATGGTTTCATCATAAAACTTACCAAAAAAATAAAGAATAACTCACATTCTATAATGTTGTCATTTCGACTTTTCTTGATTTCTCTATTTGGGATTCTCTGTTTTTAATGAAATCACGACATCGTTTTTTGACTCTTTCAATACCCAGATAGAATTTGTTTAGCAAGTTGTACTTTTGTGCGGACAAAAGTATGTTGCCGACTACACGAAGTCGGGAAAAGGATTCGCAAATTCCATCCCGATACCTGCCAAAAGAGGAACTAAATTCATTTCTCTTTTGGGCAGTATCAAAGAATCCTTTCATCATTCTTTTATATTGATGAGTGGAAAGATGAACTGGATAGGCATTATCAGTCAATTTGTTATGTTTATTTTTCATCATTTCATCAAAATGATAATTACATGTTCGTGAGTTGTTCTTTGGTTACGGTGTAGAACCTGCCTGTCCGCTTGATGGGTGAGTAGTTCCTCAGGCTGTTGTAGTCTATCTGATAGGTAAGATATGTCAGCGTGTTGGATGCAGGAGTGAGTTTCCATATATCCTGCACTATCCTGCGAACTTGACTTTTATCAGCCTTACATCCTGTGTTGTTCAGCAGGCACACCATGTCATTGATACAGAAGGAAAACTCGGTAACAGTCATCTGATCCATCACTTCCAAACAGAGTTCTGACATTTCCAACTCAACCTTATTTCGGTTACTCCGGATAATGCGCTGCAAGGCTGGAGTAAAGGTCAGTTTGGGAGCAAACCACATACGACTTTCCTTGTGGGTGGACAACGTTCGGTGCTGCAGGAAATAGAGAAAGGCTGGGATTTCTGCTTTCAGTTTTTGCAGGAAGTCGGTATCATCGTTTTTAAGACGCTCTATCTTCCTTACCCAATATCGGGTTTCTCCCACGTCTATGATGACTGGGAGTAACTCGTTATTGGAACACAGCACAAACTTAGCAAAGAAGGAGATTTCGTCTCGGTCTTTGCCCTTTGCTTCCACCTTATAAGAAAGAGTAGTGCTAAGGTTCTTCAATCTCTCACTATCTTCCCTACGGTTGAGCAGTACTTCGTCCACTACTATAAGTAGTTTACCTGCCCAATCCGCATTGAACTGACTGCGAAAATCCTCGTTGGTATTAAAGGTTACATTGTTCTGAAAAACGGCTTTGAGAAAGTTAAGAAATGTACTTTTTCCTGTATTGCGTTCTTCTGACACCATCAGTAGGATGGGGAGTTTCTGCACGGGTTGGAGATAGAGCAACTGCAAGTAGTCCATCCCCAACTCGTATTGTTCCCCGAAAATGTGTCTTATCAGAGATTCAATGTGTGGGAACTCTCCTTCTTTTGGTTGGTGTTCTATTGGTTCATAGAGATTAAGAAACTTATCGACCACAGGTTGATAGTTCACATGATTGGGTACAGTACAGAAGCCATCGTACTTCGGGACAGTGGCAATGAAATCCTTTCCATAGTCCTGCCGTAGCGTTTCATTATTCCACACGATACGCTTCTTGACAAAACCGCCATTGATGCGTGGTTGGTTCACGATTTTGTATAAGGTCGTGCCAACACGGATAAATTTTTCCTGTGCCATAATATTAGATGTTTGGAGTATGGTTTCCTAAAATCCTCTGCACGTCAGACATTTTATATCTGACTTTGTTACCAACCTTTATTGGCTTCAGGTAGTTCTTTTTACCCCAATGCCATAAGGTTGCATCGCAGACACCACAAAGTTGTTTTACCTCTTCTTTTGAAAGAAATCGTTCCTTACGTGCTTCTTCGACAATAGTTGTTAGCTCGTCTTTAGCACGGTTAATAAGATTGTTGGAAAATGCCAACAGATCCTCACCAGATACTTCTAATCGCACATGTGCATTAGAACCTTTAATGATAGACAAAATATCGGTCATAATTTTTAGATTCCACCTGCTTGTTTGACTCTCTGTTGTCGGTGGGTTTAACTAACAAAAAGTCGTCACCTCATTTGAGATGACGACTGCAAATTTATATCATTAAATAATTGATTTTCAACATTTTGTTAAACGCTTAATTCATATAAATATTAAGCGAATTAAACGAACTTTTATTCTGATAGAAAGGCTTTAATTTCATCTATCGAAGTACGGTCTTCTCCTCTATCTATCAACCTTATTCCTGTTTTTCCTATGGTTTCAGAAAGTTCCTTATAGGCTTTCTGAATACCTCGAAGCCCTATCAGGCGAATATTATAATGATCAGATAATGCTCTATAGAATGGTGCAATATCACATTCTCTAAGCAAGTTTTCTTCTTCCAAAGCTATTTTGAGGTAAACAATATCTTTCTCTGTAGGTTTGGTCAATATCCGAGTTCTAATTTTTGAAAGCAACTCTTTCTTTTCTACAGGCTTTAGAAGTTCTGCTAAAGTTCTCTCATCCTTAGGTCTGCCACGCCTTTTACTATTTACGGCTGGTTTATCAATGATGGGGGCTTCCTCTTCTAAAGCAGATTCGATAAGTCCATCAGATTCTACAGCTTTCTGGTATTGTTGAAACTCTTTCCAATCTTCCTTTGTTCTTTCCCCCAATGATATACTTCTGTGAATAATATATTTTACCATTAAAGAAAGCAGCCATTTGTGTAGTCGGTTGGTTTTATTGTTTTGAATTAGGGTTTCACCATGTTCTACCATGCATTCATAGCTACGACCAAAATATAACCATGCGAGCATTGCTGGAACTATTGATTTCCTGTCAGTATTATGAAATTCATGTACCAATCGCTCCGCAAGGTCTGAATTAGTTAACATATTTTCCAAAGAAGAAAAATCCCTTACTGTATCATTGAACATTCTTTTCTTGACCTCGTCTTTGTATTTCGGTACATACTTTATTACTAGCATAAAGACTTTTTGAAAACCAGCATTGTTTTTACAGTTCATTTCCTCAATAAATGAACCGTATTCTTTAGGGTGTGTATCAAGCCACTCTTTAATTAGTCGCTTAAAATCTTCAAAACTTTCTTTCATCGTAGAATTTAGTCTAAAAGTTTAACCAAGTCTTTCTTCATTTCGTCATCGATATCTCTATAACGTCTAAAGGCTTTGCTTCCCTCCTTATGTCCTGATAATGCTGAAACCAGATTAGGGTCTTTTACTTTTTTATAGATATTACCAATGAATGTTCGTCTTGCCAAATGACTACTTGCTACTTCATATATCGGTCGCTTCACCTCCTCATGTGTCAGAGGATCTAAGATCGTTACAATCCGATCTACACCAGCTTCTTGAAAAATACGTTTAATGGCAATATTATATTTTTGCTCTGATATGAATGGAAATAGTTTAGCTCCTTTATAATCCTCATAGCGTGCTAATATTATCTTGGCTTTGCTATTCAAGGGTACTCTAACGGTTACAGGATTACCCTCTCTGGTCTTTTTAGGGATATATTCTATAGCCTCATTGACTATGTTTCTTTTGGTCAGCCGATATAAATCGCTAACTCTACAACCTATCAAAGTTTGAAAAATAAAAATATCTCGTTGAATAGCAAGTTGTGGGTGTTCAGATAAATCTGCATCAAATATTTGGTCACGCTCATCTAAGGTAATGTAATACGGTGTTCCATAGGTACATTCGTCTAATGGAAACTCATCAAATGGGCGATTGGTTGTGATTTTCTTATCGTAGCACCATATAAAGAACGTTCTTATACGGGAAAATCGGTCTATTAAGGTATTCTTACCTCTTGGTAGAGGAACCCTTTTTTCTGGAAAGGTCTCATACAATTTAGGATATTTCTCATAGTAGATATACTCATTTTCAAAGAAATCCCACATATCCCTTAACGTGTCAGCAGTCACCTCATCAACATCAAGAATAAAATCATGATATCCACGTTTAATGGTTCTAACATACATTTCATACCGTGCCAAAGAACGTTGAATAACCTTAAAGTTCTTCACACGTACCGCAGATAATTTATGTTCAACAAGAAATTTGGCGAAGAGTTCCAAAAGTTTAGGTTTATTTTCCTGCATCAACTCTTCTTCTGTCTTATATTTATTGGGGTGATGATATTTGTCAATAATCATAGCCAACCATTCATTGTTAGCTTCTGCCGTGTATTGTTTGGATATCGTTGATATTATATCCTGAACGCTTTGAGACAAATGCAATTTGTTCTCTTCTGAAACCAATGCTACTCTGTCCTTGTAGCCCTGCTTTTCACTGCTCCAATGATTCGGATTGATAACTAACTCTTATTTTATTGATTACAAGTGATTTATATTTAATTGTGAGGTTTAATAGAATTAATTTAATGTTCCCATATTTAATATTTCAAATGCGGGTCTGGGTACGCATAACGGTTGATAACTCATTGAGTATCAACCGTTATTATTTTCTAGGTAGAAACAGGGTAGCAAAAAGCAACAGTACCCCTTTAGTTATCCCCTCTCTTTGAATACTTTTGCAATCAAATGTCTGCTTCCTAATGGGTTATTCTATCTTGTAGGGTCATTGTGAATTTAATAATGTAATCATTTTTGTTTATAATCAAGATTAGTTTTAAATGCATAAAGGCTGCTACGTTCGGTTACGCCAACAAACAAAATTCTGTCTGATTTTTGGCAAACCCATTTATTCCTCATCATTGCTGTGTCCTTTGACTGACGTGCTGCATTGCTTACAGAAACTATCAATAATCGGTTTTGGGCTAACGCTTCTTGTAATTCCTTGGGGATAACTTTATACATTCGTCGGGCAAGAACAAGAATAATCGGTTGGTTGCCTTTCAGCAGGAAGTGAAGCACGTCTTGTTCCAATTTACTGTTAAATCCACTGATGACACACTCTCCCCGACTACGCATCTCTGTAGCCCAATCATACACCCGCAACACCTCCTCGGAAGCGATATTGCCCGATGCGAGGAATGCTGTCTTTTGTAGTTTCAACAATTCCTGATTTCCCAAATATTGTGTATGGACTATCATTGATTATTCTCTTCGTTGTCTTCCTTCTTTTTATTGTTCTTTCGTGGTGCGATACGCTTCAGGTCTTGGTCGAGCTGCTTAATACTTTCAAGACGTTCAATTTTCCGTTGTTGTTCTTTGTAAGCAATATATTCCTTTGTAGCTTTGGCTACTGCCGCTTCGTGAGAAATGGTGCCAGCATGCTCAAGAATGTTCTTCTCGTTCATGGTGAGTACAAGTCGAAGTTTCTGCACCCAGTCGCTCATGTACATTGGTTTTTCGGCTAATGCCTGCGCCTCAGCATAGGCAAGGAACTGTTCTACGATAAGTTTTAGTTGACCAATCTCTTTCTCATTCAGGTAGTTTTTACCTATCAAGACATCATTCTTGGTAACTTTTCCTTCTTTTTCCGTGGAAGTAAGTCCCATCATTGGCAGTGAGGCATTGGCACGATAGTACATGAGTTCTGCGGCTGTCTTTCCGCTGACAGCCCAGAGCAGTTTGTTCTGTACTTCCTTGAAGAAAGCCAATGTCACCTCAGCCGATGGATTATAGTCGATACTTGTTGCATATATATCCTTTATCTGCTGATAAAAAACCTTCTCAGATAGACGTATCTCACGAATGCGGTCTAAGAGTTCCTTGAAATAATTGTAGGAAGACCCCGTTTTGAATCGTTCATCGTTTAATGCAAAGCCTTTGATAATATATTCTCTTAGCCGCTGGGTAGCCCAGATGCGAAACTGTGTGCCTTGTTGTGACTTAACCCGATAGCCTACCGAGATGATTACGTCAAGGTTATAATAATCCACCTGATAAGTCTTTCCATCCATTGCAGTTGTTGCATAATTTGCAACAACTGAAGGAGCTTGCAATTCTCCTTCCTCAAATATATTCTTAATATGTCGTGAAATGGTAGATTTGTCACGTCCAAATAAGATTGCCATTTGGTCTAATGACAGCCACACCGTCTCGTTTTCAAATCTGACATCTATCTTTATCTTCCCATCTTCCGACTGATAGATGAGCATGTTATCGTTGTTGCTTGCTTCCATCATTCTACATTTAATTTATCGTATTATACAATACGCATCTTGTACTCCTTAAACAGTTTTATTGCTAACGTTTTAGTCATATTATCCTATTATTTTTTCTGTGTGGCATATCGTTCAGTAGGTTTTCTGTTTTAACATTATATTCAATCCACGAGATTGTTAGGTCTATTGTTTGAACTAGATCCAAAATATCTTTATCTGACCATTCCTTCAAGTAGTGTGTTTCATCGTTTCCTAACCAAGTAGCTCTTCTTGCAACTTCTTTAATTTGAGGATTTTCGATATTATCATTAATACATTGGGCTAATAACTTCTTCTTAATAGAATCACGTTGACTTTCATCTATCTTTGACATTATATAGTCTTTAATAAGAAACTCAAGTGATTTACGATATCCAGGACCACATATCTGTGTTAACTCTAATTGTTGTGCTTTATATGCTTGATTATAAATTTCACAAAATGCGGGTGACAGTGTTTTAATAATAGGACTAAACTCAATATTATCCAGTTTGGAGTTGGGTTCAATTCCTGAAAAAGAAAGATTGCGATATCCCCTATATGAAACAAATCTACTAATAAAGGTGCGTTTACATTGTGGATTTGTGCATTGGCAAAAGACATGAGCATCTAATGTGTTATCTATACTTGCAGCATATAGATATTGAGGAATCATTTGTATTTTACAAAGAGGGCAAATAATTGATGTATTTTCTATATATGTAATAGAATCTTTCATTTGTACTTGTATTAGATCCATGCTTTATACAATTTATTAAACGTCTTCAAATTCTTTATATATTTTGTACTCAAACTCTAAAAGATGATTGATGTCTTCTTTTTGTCTGATAACTTTAGTAACCTTAAGTGCCGCAAACTTGTGGCTATAATTTTCCAGTAAGACTACTTCACCAACATTTACAGACTTTGTCCGTGAACTAAAATCAAAATTAATAAATTCACTTGGGGAAGGGAAGTGATTATATTTTGGATTATAACCTAATCTATACACATAGTCTCTATAACAATGGATAGAATTATATCCACATTCACTCCAAAGAGTAACAAACTCATGGTTTCCTTCGCCAATAACATACGACCCACTATTTCGTTTATAGTCGAAACTCACCTTTCCTGCCATACCTGGATTCTGAAATTCTATCTTCTCTACATTTAGTTTTGTCATTATTCGATCAGATATGGCTGTAGAAACAAATGGATTTTTCCCCAATGGCGGCTTTTTCTTTTTGTCTTCATCGTATATACGTTCGAGAAGTTCTTGATAACAATCAAAATATTCTCCATTGTCAAAATCAACATACTTTAATCCTGATAAAAATAGAGGTACTTTTCGTGCCTGGTTACAATCTTTAATTATAGGAATGATAAAACGTTTATCCCCATCATTCAATATTTCTGCAGCCAATATTCGTTTCTCATATCCGGCACCACCTGAACCACCATCCGCTTTTGCAATATATTTATCGCTGCATACACATATAACAAGGTGAGACTCTGTCAATCCTTGCTCCATAAAGAATGGGAGGTCGTCACCTAATCTCACATCCCATTGATCTAATATTGCATCTACACCATGATGACGTAGATTTGTTGCGAGTTTCAAAACCCACTTCTTATGCTCTTCATTATTCCAAGCATATGAAACGAATATTTTTTTAGTTACAGATTCCATATTTTGCACATCTATTTTTCTTCGTTTAACTCGTCCCCCATACGATATTTGATGTCGTAGTTGATGATAAAATCCAACTCTTCTTCGGTGAAGCCATAATGGCGGGCAAGGACTTTGTCTATCTCGTCAATGATGGGTTTAGAAAGTCATATGTCAATCTAAAAGAGAATATCATATAATCTTTTAAATTAAACATATCAAAATTCAGAGAATAATACCACCAAAATAGGTTAGAGCTTTCTATATTATCATAAATTTTTGCCATAATATCATTCTTTCAATAGGAAATTACAATTCGTCTGTCCACAATAAATCATCTACTCTCACTCCCAATATCTTTGCCAACAGAATGAACATTTCAAAATTGGGCTGTGCGACATTCGTTACCCACTTTGATATAACGGCAAGGTCTTTATCAAGGATTTCTACCAATTGTTTATTTGTCATTCCTTTCTCGGCGAGAACCACTTTCAGGCGATTGATTTTCTTACGTCGCATGCTTATGTAACTTGATTACGCTATAAAATTACTCATTATTTCTTAAAGCACATGTTTTTCCAAGCATAAATACTATCCTGTTGAGTCAAAAAATAGTTTTTTCAATTCATTTTTCATCTTAAAGTTTCAATTCGGAAAAGTATTTATTGCTACAAACTTCAACTTATCCACGTCACGAGTATATTTCTTGGTGTGCTTCAATCCACTTGGTTACAACAAGTAGGTGTCGGTATTGTTGTTGGTTCCGTTATCGAGGATATTCACAGCAAAGCAGTGAATAGACATGTTCAGAAGGTTTTTCATCTTGGTGTGCAGCAGACTTCGACTGATAGCCATTGCTTGCGTGATGTCGGTCACAGCGAACTCGTTGTTGCCGATATTCTTGTCAATCAGTTGGTTGATTTGCAAGATAAATTTTTTGTCGATGTCATTGAGTGAGCTGGCTTCAATGTCTTCGGTCTTGGTATTTTGAATCTCGGTCTGACGTGTCTTGACCAGTTGGATGATGTTCTTAACTTGCAGATCGAGCACCTGTGGGTCGAAGGGTTTGGACACATAGGCTTCAGCTCCGCTCTTGTAGCCCGCCACCACATCTTCCTGCTCGTTTTTGGCCGTCAGGAGAATAACGGGAATGTGAGATGTGGTGACGTCCGATTTGAGCTTGGAGCAGAAAGTGACTCCGTCCATGATGGGCATCATCACATCGCTGATGACGAGTTGGATAGATTCGTTTTGAGCAACTTCAATTCCTTCTTTTCCGTTGGTAGCAATGTAAACGTTGTATTTGGGAGAAAAGTAATTGGTAAGGAAAGTAAGCATGTCGGTGTTGTCTTCGACGATTAAGATAGACATTTTGCTGTCTTCTTCCATCACAATATCTTTTGAGGCATTGTTGATGTCTGTCATCGAAGGTGAGAAATGATAGTCGGTCAGCGGAACAATGACTTTGTCATCGGTGATGAGAGATTGCCGGTCGAAAGCCTTAGCGTCTACATTCAGCAATATCCGGAAGGTGGATCCGTGCTGCAGCTCGCTCTTCAACTTTATGGTTCCCTTGTGTATGGTTACCAGTCGTTGGACAAGAGAAAGTCCGATGCCCCATCCCTTGTTGTTGGTATTGTATCCTTGTTTGGTTTGATAGAACTTCTGAAAGATTTTTTTCTGTTCTTCCTGAGCAATGCCTATGCCCGTGTCGGCCACTCTCACGTCGAGATAGGTGTAGTTGTCTTCTTGTCCTGTGATGATAGAGGCCTTGACCTTTACCTCTCCATTTTCTGGAGTGAACTTGATGGCATTGGACAACAGATTGTTCATGATGCGTTCAAGATAGGAAGGTGAAAACCATACGATTTCATCGTTGTTTTCACAATCAACGCTCAAGTTTAAATGTTTTTCAGCAGCACTTCTGCGGAACAGGTTTGTGAGAATTTTGATGAACTCCAAGGGGTTGCCTTGCTGAATGTAGAACGGGAAATTATCCGACTCGACCTTGTTGAACGTTACCAGTTCGTTGATAAGTTCCTCCATCTTGTTGGTATTCTTGAGAGCTGTCTCCAGATGACGTTGCTCCGTTTTGTTCAATTTATCTTTATGGATACTTTTAAGAGGTGCAATGATTAGAGAAAGTGGTGTTTTCAGTTCATGGGACACGGTGGTAAAGAAGTCGAATTTGGCACGGTTTACCTCTTCTATCTTGTTCTTCTCCATCATGGCCATCTTGACTTTGTTCTTTTCGTTCAGTCTTATTTTATAGTAATGCTGAATGTAGTAAACGATGATAGCGACGAGCAAGAGGTAGAACAGATAAGCCCAAGTAGAGCGATAGAAAGGTGGTGCAACGATAATTTTAATTGCTTTTTCAGGTCGGTTTTCCCAACCGGTATTTGAATTATTGGCTCGTATTCGCAGTATGTAGGTGCCGGGTTCCATGTTGTAGCTCACAAAGGTATGGCCGTTGCCCATCTCTCGCCATTGATTGTCTATACCGTCTACTTTGGTTTTGTAAATGATAGACTCTGTTTGTCCGGGAGAAATAACACCATAATCAATCATGATGGAATGTCCCTGACGATAGGAGAGCCTGATTTCATGTGTGGCATCCAGCTCTTTCGTAAGTGGCGAGTTTTCTGATGCAGCGTTGATATCCTCGCCGTTGATCCTCAAGGATTTGAGATGAACGTTTAGATTGGTGCTTTTGCAAACCATGTCTTCAGAACGAAACATAATCAGTCCGTTCACCGTTCCAAAATACATTCTGCCATCTTGTGTCAGCAGCGTTGAAGAGAAGTTAAACTGGTTGGTGGGCAAGCCGTCGTCGGTGGTGTATCGGTTAATGGTCCGGGTCTTGGGAATATATTGGAATAACCCTTGACTTGTGCTTATCCAGACATGGTCTTGTGTATCGGCATTGATGCTGCATATCGTGCTTCTTGATAAGGTTATGCCGTTCTGAATCTCAGAAAACTTACCAGTTTTGGGATTGAGCACCTGCAATCCGTTGTTGTTGGTCCCCACCCACACCTTACCATCTTGGGCAGGATAAATGTATGTGATGTTGTTGTCTTTCAGCCCTTGTGCCTGTTGGGTGGCTTTCCAATGAATGAGTTGATTTGTTTTGGTGTTGAGCTTATAAATTCCGTAGGCTACAGTACCAATCCACAGATTGTCTTCCTGATCGACGCCGAGTGCATAGATGAAGGCATGATTGAGCGAGGAGTGGTTTATCCTCCTGAATTTTTGGGCTTGCGGATCATACCAATGGAGGCCTTGTGTGGTCCCCACCCAAAGTTTTCCGGAGCTTTGTCGGGCAAAGTCAAAGATGGACACGGCAGACAGATTCATTGATAGTTCAAACCGTTTGACACTTCCGGAATTCAAATTATATCGGAACAACCCGTTTCTAAAGGTCCCAATCCAAATAATGTCGGCGGACTTGTCATGTAACAGACAATGCACGTTGGAGCCGAGTTGAGGAATGGAATTGAAAGGAGAGAATGTTCCCCGCATGGGATTATAGATATTCAGTCCGCCATCTTCGGTTGCTATCCAGAGTTCATTAGGATTTCTTTCAATGATTTGCCGCACAGCCTTCCCCTGTAGTTTGTTGGGGCTGTAACTCGGTCCTTCCCATGAGAAGGGGCTGCTATTCTTTATCATATCTACGCCACCAAAATAGGATCCAATCCAAATGTTATGGTTGGAGTCTGACAGGATGGAATAAATAGCATTGTCGGACAGCTGATTGATATTGCCAAATTGTTGTTTCAGCGTTTTGATACTCCCGTCTTGCCCAATAATCGTTACGCCTTGTTCGGTACCCAACCATATATTGTGTTTGTGGTCTTCGGTGATCACTCTCACCGTTCCGTCAGAGAGCTGATTGGCCTCATACACTCGCGTATTGTCTGTTTTCACGTCCAACGCCATAACTCCTTTCCCGTTCCGTCCTATCCATAGCCTGCCGGCATGGTCAAAAGTCATGGGGATGATACCGTCGGAGCCGGTAATGAAGTCCTTGTAGATACCGGTGTCTAACTTGGAGATTTGGTTGAGTTTGGTGTTGTAGGCATAGATGCAGGAATTGGTAGCGACGTAGAGTTGGTCATCCTGGTCTATGGCGAGTGAAAGAATGAAGCCTTCGCCTAACGAGGGGAGAGGTGTGAACTTCTTGGCTTTCTCATCAAAGACACACAATTTCATGCCACCACAGATAATTTTTCCATCGGATGTTTCGACAATTGATTCTATATAATATCCCGGCAGAATGAAGTTTTCAAAGTCGTCTGTAGCCGGTCTGTACAAGCTGACGCCCTTCGAATGGGCCACCCAGACTCTGTGTTTACGGTCGAGGAAAAGCGATTTCACAAAATTGTGGCTCAGCGAGGAGGGTTTGTGGGGTTCGTTGAAATAGTTTTTAATGGAATAGCCGTCGTAGCGGGCAAGTCCGTTGCGCGTTCCCAACCATATATTGCCTTGGTAGTCCTGTACCATTGCTTGTACCTGCTGATGTGGCAGTCCCTGCTGACTGGAAATGTGGAAAAACTTGTAATTGTTCGCCA
>QWCK01002551.1_pt1 | contig 22488 bp, 29 predicted proteins | sample 1972571 | NCBI WGS metagenome assembly QWCK01 (sample SAMN09866710, study PRJNA288562) | Human gut metagenome isolate term2_stool, whole genome shotgun sequencing... | isolation source: gut | host: Homo sapiens | place: USA: California | reverse complement strand
AGCTTTGAGATATATTGAGTAACATGAAGCTAGCAGAAAAAACTTTTTGTAAGTTTTTGATTTTTATGTGAAACTTTAAAACTTAATAAACTTGTAGATACCTTTGGTGATGCTTTCACGGACAAGGGTTCGACTCCCTTCATCTCCACCATATAATAATTATACAAACATATAAGTGCATATCACGACATATCAATGCATAAGAAAAATATATATTCATTTTGTAGCATATAAAAGCATACAAAAGCATATAAAAACATATGTTTGTAGTTAAAATGTAGTTAGTAGCAAATAGGTATAATAGAAGTAAAAGAGGCCTTACTCGGCCTCTTTATTTTTTTAATTTATATTTATGCTTTTTTTAAAATTAATCACAATCTCTTAATTATATTTTAATATCTAAAAAATAAACCTCCAAAATCGACTTCTAAGCCATTTTAAAAAATTAAGCAATATAATTACACCTCTAAAAATAAGCACAAAAAAAGACACACTTTCGGCAGGCCTCATCTTGTTATTCAAACTTCATATTTAAGGTAGATATAAAGCAGCTTCCCTCTGCGGAGTTTCTTTTTACATTTACTCTTACATTAACTCCCCAGTTTTCAGCGGTTTTGTTTTTATTTTTAAATTCTATGTTTTCAAGGTTTTTAGCTTCTTCGGTCACATCTTGCCAGACAACATTACTATCAAAAGCATTATTGCATATCTCTACCTTTGATGTAGCTCCACTTGGTATGGATGCTATCATTTGTACTATAGCTTTTGTTGGCATCTCAATGGCTTCCATCGGATTTTTGAGTTCTAGAAGGATTGCTGTTTCGTTTTTTGAAAATTTAAAAGTCTTTTCTGCTTTTTCTGTCCCGTCATCTGCTTTTACAGTTATTGTGTGTTGACCATTTAAAATTTCTTTCCACTCATCTTTATCTATTTTAAAAGATGTCTTGGTCCCGCTTGTGACTGTGTATTGTCTTTTTTCTTGCCCGTCAAGTATTTCTACTACTTTTACGCTAGCATTTTCTCTAGGTCCTATCGGAGTATAGGCCAGTTCAAATTCTGCATCCTTTTCTCCGAGTTCTTCGCCTGTCCCTCTGATTTCTAGATTATCTGGTATAGCTGGTGCAAATTCTAAAGTGTATACTCCGTCTGAGTTTTTATCATCGGATACCAAGATTTCAGATTTTAGATTACAAAGCGGACGAAGCCCATAGCTGCCATAGCAAGCGTAGTAGCTGCCCAAAGCGCCGCCATCACGGACAACGCGCACGCTGCTCGAACTGGACGTATAAGGTGTCCTTAGCCACCAATATTCTTTCGAACCAGGCCCAAAACTACTATTTTGATAATTACTATTTTCGTAACAACTTTTAGTGGTTACTGCTACTCTGCTCGAGTCGTTTGTAAACAAAGCAAATTTGCTACCTTCAGATTCATTGCCTTCATCTCCTAACCCTACTTCAGTTCTTGATGCTAAAAAGATTCTATCTGATAGTTCCTCGAAACCGCCGCCATCTGTACTTGGTACTGCTACTTTTAATTTTGTGTCTACCAAGTTCAAATTAAAGTTTTCTGAAAAATTCGACAAAAACCCAGCTTCCTGTTCATAAGGATTGTAACTACTATATAGATATTGTGATATAGGCGACTGGTCTGCCTCGTGTTGTGGTTCATACCATTTCTCTTTGTTTGAGTTTAGCCATTGCCTTATGTTGAAAAGTTTATAATTATTATTTCCATATTGTTTTCTATTGGAATCATTATTTTTAGGTTCTCTAGCATCAGCCGCTTTATAAGCTATTATCTTATCAGTAATCAGTGTTATACTATCTGCTGGATAGCTAGCGTTATTTTTGTCAGCAATTTTCCAAATAATTGGCTCGCCATAATATTTTGTCCCTGGATCCATTACCAAGGCGCCTACTGGTAAGTTACCTAGTTGTTGTGACATCTTTACCTCCTATATTTTTCATATAATACTCATCCATTCTTTTTATTAAATTGTAGCAATTTCCATGCAAAGCGTGAGCCTTCCAAGATTTATAAGACAACTCGATCTCTTTAGGATTTGCCAAGCCTTTAGCCTGGAGTTTCTTGTGCTTTCTTATTTTCTTTCTCATCTTATCTTTGCTACACTTTCTGAGTTTTCTAATAACTTTTCCGGATTCAGTCAGATAAGTGTGGAATCCCAAGAAATCTATCCCGTGTCTAAGCGGGAAAATTTGTGTCTTTTGATTAAGTTCTAGTCCAATTCCGTCTAGGTGCTTCTTAATTTCTTTTAGGCAATATTTTAGATATTCTTTGTCTTCATGTACCAGATAAAAATCATCCATATACCTTCCATAATACTTAATTTGTAATTTTTCTTTTATCATATGGTCCATTTCGTTTAGGTATAGGACTGCTAGCCATTGAGATAATTGATTACCAATAGGTATTCCCGGATCTGAGTCAGAGTCAATTATTTGATAAATTAACCATCTGATCTTTTTATCCTCAAAATACCTATCAATCATCCTCTTTATATCTTTATGTCTTATATTATAGAAATATTTTCTAATATCGCATTTTAAGATATATCCATCCGCCGGATTTTCTATCCCTTTATTTTTCCGAGAAAAATAAAAGTTTCTGAAAAATTTATTAAGTCTATCTAGGCCAAAATGTGTACCCTTGCCAGGTTGGCTCGCATAGTTATCTAGTATCAGTTTATTTTGTAGGATAGGCTTAACTACTTCTTCACATAGAGCTTGCTGCACAACTTTATCCTTAAAGCTTGTCGCTTTTACCAGTCTTTTCTTAGGTTCGTAGACATAAAATTCATAGTATCCAGAAATCCTATATCTGCCAGTCCTAAGCAAGTACTGTAAGTATAAAATTGCTTCTATTAAATTGTTTTCAAATTTAGCTACGCTGGCCTTATCTCTCTGACCAAGCTTAGCCTTATTAAAAGCCTTATATAGACTTTCAAATTCTGTCATTTTTTCATAATTCATATTTCCTCAAGTTGTATCTAGCCCCTAGCCGACTTAATTTGCAGCTAGTAAGCATCAACTTTCATGTGTTTGTCTTAAAAAGACGGGAAACAACTTCCTTTGTAGATAGGGCATTGTTTTCAGTTTTATTAAAACTTACTCAGTCGAGCTTTTCTATCAGAGCGGACGAAGCCCATAGTTGCCATTGTAAGCGTTGTTGTTGTTCAAATCGCCGTCATCACGGACATTGCGCACGTTGTTCGAACTGGACGTTACAAGCTGTTCCCCATTATTTTATTTTCTTTTCATTCTGTCTTGATTATGCCACTTTATAGTCATGTTTTTGACATTTACTACATACTTTGCCCAGGCTATAGCCTGTCTTTCATTTAATGCAATCTTTTCGTTTTTATAACATAAATTTATTAGAAAAAGCAAAGTCTTGCACTTTGTTATGGCTTGGTTTTGTAATCTGAGCCTTTGCTCTAGAGCTATCCTATCATTTGTATTTAGCTCGTTTGCAGTATTTATAAGCTCGTATATATCAAGACTTATATTTTGCATTCTATTTACAAAAGTAAACCTGTACTTTTTAGCAAATCTTTTAGGATTATCTGTGATTTTTATAGTATAGTCGGCTAATTCTCCGGCCTTGACTAATATTCGAAAATCTTTATCAGTATCTAGTATGGACATCTGCCATTCCTTATAGCTGCGACTTCTTCTTCAATTCCTTCATCACCAATTAAGTCAAAGATGCCACTATCTTTTATAAGTATAGTGGCTTTTCTCTGACCGTAAGTTTGACCGGTAATTACTAAAGAATTATCATCACAAAGATTACATGGGCACTTGATATTTTCAAAAAGATTTCCTATAATACAGGATATTTCTTTATTGCTAGCTGCATACCTCATCTAGCACTCAAGCCTTCTTTGAGCTTTGTTGTAGTTACCTTTGATTAGGTTTATACCAGCTATACTATCAAAAGATAGGCTGACTTGATTTGCTCCAAATCCGCTAAAGGCTTTCGCTTCAAGTTCTTCTAATTTTTTATTGAAATCTTTCTTCATCTCTTCCATGAGTCTCAGAAGTTCTTTTCCTTGCTCTGCTGATAAAGCTTCTTTTGTACCGCCTGTGATAAGGTCGTTTATGATTGTAGTCTTAAGGCTTGCCACTTGCTCTGGAGTGAGCTTATCAAAGTCTACTACCCCGTCTTGACCTTTTCTTACTACAATTTTTTTATTATCTGTGAAAGTTACTTCAGTATCACCATTATCTAAGTATCTTGATGATGCCACACCTACTGAATTACCGTCTTTGATTTGTATAGACTGGCCATCAGTAAATCTAACTGTTGTAGTAAGGCCGGACTTGCTTGTAGAGCCTACTTTGATTGAGTCACCAGGATTACCCTGGTCACCTTTATTTCCTTTTTTGATAGTTGTTCTTGTGCCGTCGTTAAATGTTACAAGAGTATTGCCTTCGCTGTCGTACTCAATCTTGGTTACCTTGCTAGCTTCACCAGGATATCCTCTAAGACCTCTAAGCTCTTCTTTTTGGCTTTGAGTAAGGTCACTAAATTTTAAAGGATCACCCTTTTCGCCTTTAATCTCTTCTTTTTCTGTTGGAGTCAACTCCTTAAAAGAGTGCTCAGCCCTTGCTTTTACACCTGTAGACTGGCCACCTATATGCCAATATCCGTCTTCGCTTATATATGGGCTCGCCCCATCTTCTATGACAATTTGACTTCCATCAGAAAATGTTAAAATGTTTTTCCCATTTTCCTTTTTCTTATCGGCAATTTTTATCTTTAAGTCGTCCAAGTTATTATTTATCTTGGCAGTTTCCACAGCCAAGCTATAGTCGCTGCCTACTTCTACTTTTATCTTATAATCGCTCATAATCCCTCCTAATAGCTCACATCTTTATTTACAATAAGGCTGCCTAGTACAAGCGTCCTGCGATTGCCACTACTTGACCCATCTGATAATTCTAGGTCAATTGCATAAGTCCCCTCGAGGTTTTGCATCTGACTTGGTGTGAAATGTACCTTGTAATTTCCCTTACCAGATACCGAGCAAGATGCAGTCACTTTTTGAGATGCATCTTCATCTCTACGGATTGTAGATGTAAGCCTGTTTGCACCGCTAAAGGGTAGGTCGCTAAGGCTTACATGTAGGGTAAAATTATCCCCCCTTGTAGTCTCAAATATAAATTTGTTATTACAATTTATCATAAATCCTCCTAGAATTTAATCCAAGCCCTTGTATTGCCAGTAAGTTTTCTATAGGCTACGTACCTTCTTTGGCCAGAATTAGCTATATAAGAAATCCATCTATAACCATCTCCTTCCCATACCTGGTCATAGTTTATTCTTTGGCCAGAGCTGTATTTGGCCACTACTAAAGCAGATACAGATGGAGCTGTCCTTACATTGCAGGTCGCTTGTGTTATTCCATGCCACTTTTCGTTCTTTATAAACTTTCTGGCATTGGCATTAGTTTTTGGTCTTGTCTGGCTAGTTGTTTTCTTTTCGTATTTTTCTTCGTATCTTAAGACATAGGTCCATGGGTAATTTCTGTAATTACTAATGCAGATTTCTCTACCCGTCTGATCTCCGACTTGCCTGCCAACTATGCCGCCCCTTTCATCTGACTTTGCCCCTACCATCTTGCCGCCGCCTATATAGACCTCGGTGTGGTAGCCAGGATTTAGGAGCACATCTCCTCTTTTAAGGCCCTTACCCGTCCATAAATTTACAGATCGAGTGACATCTTTAAATCCAGATTTGATAAAAGCTCCATACATATTGCCAGTATAGGTTGCACCATTTTTCATGACTGGTATGCCTGCTCTTTCTACCTCGGATGATACCAAGGCCGAGCAATCATAGTCTGACCAAGTCCCAGGCTTACCCCAACGGTTGTACTGGGAGTAGCCATGCCTATCGTCATTTGCGATTGCAATCATTCCTATTACAAACTTCTCTACCTTGCTCATAGCATCTCCTTTCCCTATCAAAAAAGGACTAGTCACCTAGTCCCTATCAATAGTTATTTCATCATCATCTGAAACATTTATTTTTATCTCACCACTTTTGGTAAATTTAATTCCATCATGATCTTTCATTTGCTTAAAAAATTCCCTAAAACCTTGAGGATAAGGCACACCTATTGCATCAAGGTTTTCTAAAAGCGAAAGCCCATATGAGCCCATAAAACCACAACAGATAAACTTACTGACAAAGCCATAGTCAAGCGCCCTTGCATATACCCCGACTACTGTCATAAGCACTACCACAAAAGCATGTTTGAGCCAGCCATTGGTAGAAATCTTGCTATCAAAATTCTTTGTCTTAAAGGCTTTAATGTATCCAGAAATTATATCAAGTAGTATTAGCCAAAGTAGTATATGGTATAGAGGACTTGAGAAAACTTCTTCTACCTGCCCACGCAAAAGCTCTATAGTGATTCTTGACATAAGACCTACCTTTCTACTTCACTTATATTTGTCTCTACTTCTAAGATTTTATAAACGTCATCTCTCTTTAAAATCTTTGCCAGAGTCTCTTGCGTCTTTAAAATCTCTCTTGCTTCATCTAGTGATTCAAGCCTTGTAGCATTTTCAAAAGTACTAAAAAAGGATAGATTTCCACTATAGGGATCCAAGTAGGCTAAGCCCTCTTCCCCTTTATCATCTACCCTGCATACTAAATATTCTTTTTTATTCTTGTTTAGGTTCATCTTCTTCCTCCTTACGTTCATAAGAAATCCCATTTTCATCCAGGAGTTTCTTAAGTTTTTCTAATTCTTTGTCCCTATCTTGTAAAATCTTGTTTAGGTTTTCTAGTTGAGTTTCAAGATATAGACAATCGTAGATTTTTTGACTTACTAACATTCCATATTTTTGTATTATTTTTTCATTCATTTATTCTTTATCCTTAAATTATATATACGTTCTGCCGCCATCTTCGTCCTCAAAGAATAACCTTTTGCTATACACATCAATTACGAATTTTCTATGTCCGTTAGAAATGTCTAGATAGAATACTATTTCGCCGCTACCAAATTGGAGGTATTGATCAGAGTCAAAGTATATTCTATTCCAACCTCGTAACATCAAATCTCCTTTTAAGTGAGTGTTTTGATATATTGTAATTGGGTAGTCCTTATTTGTGCCACGATAATTTTCATCTATATCCATAGTTATATACAATCTTTTCTCTAATTCATCTAAACTATGAATTTTTGATGTTTCTCCATAATCTGAAGGTAGCAAATCTTTTCCAAAGGAGATTAATTTACCGTTAGTATGGTTAATTGATATTCCTTCACCTAACCCAATTATTCCATATCGATTATACTTAAACCCCACACCTGAGATATAACCAGTTTGATTATCTCTATAATAATCATATAAGTCCCCAGGATCATAAACTTTTATCTTGGATTTAACTATGTCAATAAGGTTGTATCCACCATTGTTTTTTGAAGTAAATCTCCCTGATAATGTTAAATCACCATCTAGATTTATTTTACTAGCTTGTATCCTAACACTCTCAGCACTTTGATTAATCTCTGAGATAATCCCATTCTTACTAACTTTTTTCGATAGTTCGTTAGCTGTTTGCTTTATGCTTGACTCAGCATTGCCTAACCTAGAATTTATGCTAGAAACTCTAGACTCTATAAGGTTTGAAGTTTGAGTTTTGCTAGAATAATTGGTCTCTATATAAGACCTTATATTTCCATCCCTGATTCCAACATCATTTTCTACACCCTTGACTCTTTTTTCAAAACTAGTTTTGATTCCGTCTAGGTCGAGCTTAAAATCATTTTTCATAGATAAGATTTGCTCTTTTTGATTGTTGATGTTAGTTCTGACATCTCCAATCTCTTTAGCCTGATTTGTGATAGAGTTTTCGATATTGCTTATCTGCTGGTTATTAGATAGATCTATATCCACATTTCTAAGATGTAGGACTGACCCATCCCAATACATAGTGTAGTCATTTGAGTTATTTCCAATTAGGAAAGTACCGTTGTTAAGGTCAAAGTGTACCTTATCTCCCTTCAGGATTCCAGTTCTAATTAGATTTGCAGTAAAGCCATCCCCATCTCCAAAGGTCTCATAAGCAAAAGACCCATCTGGATTTTTATGGTTAGCAATAGCAATTTTCCCACCCTTAAGGTTTATAGCCTGGGTAGGATTGCCATCTTTTGGAGCATTTAAGATTAAAAGACCTTCGCCTTCTTCGGCATAGACCCAGCCACCTGTTTCGTTTAGTTCCTGATTAAATTTCTCAAGGACTTTTTGCATATAGGATGACTTGACACCCTCTGCAAGTTTTTTTAGCTCGTCATTAAACTTATTCCTATTATTTTCAAAAGATGATTTTAGCTGGTCATACTCAACCATAGAGCTTGATAGGTCTTTGATAAAGTTACCTAGAGTGATCTCACTATCTTCGACTTCCTCTAGTGGATTATCCTTTATAGCAATTATCCTGGTTTGTACACGTGTGCTTATCTCTTCATCAATTACAGTTACTGTATCTCCCAGGTCTACAGCTTCACCTTCAAAGCCTTCATACCTGGATATATCCTCTACAGAAAGTTCATAGCTTATCTTTGGTTTTGATAATTCTTTAAGCTTAGCTTTGGTTAGTTCTAAAAGCTCAGCCCTATCTTCGCAGTCCTCAAATTCTGCTATACCAAAGATGTGCTTTCTTTCTGGACCTGTACCATACTTTTTCCTGGCTTTTTCATCTTCTACATATTTTTTGCCATTATTAAGTTCGGCAAAGTCTATCTTTCGGCCGTATCCTCCAGATGGCTTTCCATCTTCACCTACAACCTCTTCGCCTTTTCCATAACCATAAAGGGCTGTGACTAGGTCTTTTATAGATGTAGTCTTTTTTATAGACCCCATATCTTTCTTGTAGGTAAATCTCTTTCCAGCATCCCTGCCTATAGATTTTTTAAGGTCTATATACCTATGCTTGATACCGTCCTTGTCGACATCAAGTCTTACTTGGATTTCTGCCCCATACTCTTCTAATATCTTCCATAAGGCAGCTTTGACATTTGTCCTATAAAGGTTAAAAGATCTCTTACCAAAGTCATCTACATAGCCTGGCTCAAACCTAGTACCTTCTAGGACTCTTTTTAAAAGTGTGAGTGCAAGTTCATTCCTTGGCTTAAGGTCATCTATATAGTGGCCATAAAGTTCACTTGTATTATCTTCGCAGTAGACTTCATAGTTCAGGCCGTCTTGGTCATGAGTCTTAAAATAATCTATAATTATATACTCACGCCAAAGGCCTTGCCTATCCTTAAAAAGTAATCTCTGGCCAAACTCTACTTCTTTGTCGGTCTCAAACTCTAAGGTATTAAGACCGTTTATTTCTCTTTTTCTTGCTACATTTTTATACTTAAGGGATGCTATAAAGCTTTCGTCCCTATCAAAGAGCATAAGCATATACCATCCTCCTATCTGTCATATAAATATCTCTCGTAGTACTCTAGACTTACAGTATTTGTGGCCTTGATTATATCTCCGCTTTTAATCTCAAAAAAATCAGAGTATAGGCTAAGCCTATTCATAGCCCTATTTTCGCCTATAAGCACTACTTCTTTTTCACAATCTATAGTAAATTTGCTAGAATTACCCGGCAAAATCTCTATAAATTTATTTGTCCTGGTATTAGTTATTTTGACACTTGACCCAGTAAAGGTAAAAATACCCTTAGTCGCAAGCTTACTAGCCATATCGATTTGCTTGCTAGTAAATGTCTTTGTCTTATACCTATCCTTGCTCCTAGCAAAAGGGTATGGAGCCATAAAAACAAGCTCGATATAGGCCCAGTCGTTTCTAAACTTTTTAAAGTTTTCTATATCGACAAGGACTGCATCATACCATGTCCTTTTGTGCCTATAATTTAATGGAGCTAGTTTTTCTGTATGCACTAGCTCCATTAGATCAAAGATTATATCATCAATATTTCTTGTAATCCTATTTATAAGCCTTATCCTAAAAGTGATAAACAAAGTCTCAAAGTTTTTAGACCCGTATAGGACACCATCTCTGCCTAGGATTTCTTTTTGTTTTATCCTAATCGGAGGGATAGGATCTCTTTCTATTTCCTCTATGACTCCAAGCTTGCCTAGCTCTTTGCCGTCAAAAATTAGGGAGTTTTCCCATAGTCTAGCCAAGTCCTACACCTCTTTTCTTGCTTTCTATCATGCGATATAGTCTTCTTGCTATATCTTCTATATCTTCTTCTTTTCTGACTACGAAAGTATTTCCAGTTATGGTCACACCGCCGCTAACACTTTGACTGTTATCCATAGCCTTGGCCATGAGGTCTGACAGCCTATCGATAGGCAAGACCGCTTCGGCTCCAGCTTCGCCTACACCTTTTAGACCATAAGGAGTATTAAAGATTGTAGGTTTTGTGAAAATACCGCCTTTTTTATACCAGTCTATGCCAAAGTGTGGTACAGATGGTGGATTAAGTGAAAAACCTCCGCTTATCCTAAAGTGTGGCAATTTTATATGTGGGAAACTCAAATTGATATTAAAGAAACTCTTTATCCTATCTATAGCTCTTCCTACTGCATCTCTGGCAGCATTTATAGGACCAGTAATAGAATTTTTAATCCCATTCCATATGCTGGCAGTTGTATTTTTTATACCATTCCAGACATTTGATACAGTTGTTCTTACAGAGTTTATGGCCGAGCTCACTGCCGACTTTATACCTTCCCATATGCTAGATATGGTAGACTTTATCCCATTCCATATGGTGGTAGTAGTGTTTTTTATACCATTCCAGACATTTGCAGTTGTAGTACTTATAGCCTGCCATATTCCAGAAATAAAGTTCTTTATACCTTCAAAAATTGGTCTTACAAAGTTTGAAATCCCCTGCCATACACCAGATAAGGTGGTTTTTATCCCATTCCAGGCTGTAAAAGTAACAGATTTTATTCCTTCCCATATTCCTGATATAAAGGCCTTGATGCCATCAAAAATTGGCCTAGCAAAATCTGATATTCCCTGCAAGATACCTTTTATCCATCCGCTAATAGTATTCCATACGCTCATAGTGGCGGTTTTTATCCCTTCCCATATGGCGGTTATAAAGTCTTTTAAAGGATTAAGAACCATTTTGGCTATTTCTACTAGTGCTTTCCAGTTTTCTCTGAAAAATCCACTTATAAGTTCCCAGGCAGTTTTGAAAATCTCTTCTATAAGCATCCATCCGACTTTAAAGACGTTAATAAAGGTATCAAAGATTGGTTTGACTGTATCTACTATGGCTTGAATTTTTTCGCCTATCCAGGTTCCGATTGGATCCCAAAAGGCTGCCCAAGCTTCTTTTACTCCATTCCAGATGCCGCTAAAAAACTCAGCGATTCCAGTCCATACATTAGATGCAATCTCTTTTATATTTTCCCATGCACCTATTAAAAACTCTTTTATAGTGTCCCAGTTTTTTATAATCAAAGGGATAACTATAGTAAGAGCCCCTATAACTATTGCTGCTATAGGATGTGCTAAAAGCATAGTTTTAAGACCAGAAAAAGCCAGTTTGATAAAACTAAACATTTTTCCGAGTCCTATCATGGCTGGAGTTGCTCCAACCATAGACCCCTGCATAACTGCTAAGGCTCCAGCTATAAGTCCTATACCACTAGAAATCTTGCCTACTAGCCAAATTATAGGACCTAAGGCCGCCACAAAGGCTGCAATATCTAAGATGATTTGCTTGGTAGAATCTGGCATAGCATTTAATTTGTCAACAAAATCTCTTACCTTATCTACTACATCTCTTAAAGCTGGCATTAATAGCTCGCCAAAAGATATAGCAAGTTCCTCTGCTGCCGACTTTAATTTCTCTAGATCTCCGCCCAGGTTATCTTGCATTGTGGTGGCCATATCTAGTGCTGCCCCATCTGCACCAGATATAGCTTGACTTAATTTGTTATAGTCGCCTTCGCTTGCCTGGATGATTCCAAGCATACCAGACATGGCATTTTTACCAAAAATTAAGGATGCAGCTTGGGCTTGCTGGGTACCATCTAAGTCTTTAAAAGAATTTCTAAAGATCCTCAAGGTTTCATCAAGCGGTTTGCCCTGGACATCTTCTATAGATAGGCCGAGCATTTCCATTCCTTTTTCTACTTCTTTGGTTGGTGATGCAAGCCTGGTAAGCCCAGACCTTAAGGCTGTACCAGCCTGACTGCCTTTGATACCATTATTGGCCATAAGCCCTATAGCAAGGGCAGTATCTTCAACCGAGTAGCCTAAAGTACCGGCTATAGGGGCGGCATACTTAAAGGTTTCACCCATCATAGCGACATTGGTGTTAGCGCTTGATGCTGTGGCTGCAAGTACATCCGCAAAGTGTGCCGAGTCATCTGCACTTAGGCCAAAAGCTGTAATTGCATCTGTCACTATATCAGATGTAAGGGCAAGGTCTTCACCACTTGCAGCAGCAAGGTTCATGATGCCGTCAATACCATCTAGCATCTGCTTATTATCCCAGCCCGCCATAGCCATATAGGACATAGCTTGGGCTGCCTCTGTGGCAGAAAACTTGGTCTTTGCCCCCATCTCTCTGGCCTTATTTCTTAGCTGGTCAAATTCATCTCCACTTGCCCCAGATATAGCTTTTACCTTGGACATCTCAGAGTCAAAGTCCATAGCAAACTTGCTTACTATACCTCCAGCACCAAGTATAGGCGCTGTAAGTTTTTTAGACATAGACTTACCTACATCTTGGGCTGCCTTGCCAAAGTCTGTGGCAGCATCTCTTATTTTAGTAAGTTTTTGATAGGTCTTATCAGCCTGAGCTTCAAAGCTTTTTAGCTGTCTTTCGGTCTTATCAATCTCGCGTGTAAGATTGTCATAAGCCCTGGACCCTTCGTTAGTCTTTTTAAATTCCTCCGACATCTCAGCTTGACCCTTTTTAAGTATTTCAAGCTTTTCTTTAGTGTTTTCAATCGCCCTGGCAAGTTCCCTTTGCCTTTGGGCAGCAAGTTCCGGTCCCTTGCTTTTGTCATACTTAAGAGCATCTTTTATGTCTCTTAAACTTTGTCTTACTATTCCGGCTTCTTTGTCTACATTCTTCAAAGCAGTTGTAAGCTTGGAGGTGTCGCCATTAATTTCAATTGTAATTCCTTTTATATTTCCATAGGCCATACCTACCTCCTAAAAATTATCAAAATCAGCTTGAGTGGCCATCCTCTCTGTCGGGCCATCCTCATCCTTATCCAGACCATGCATCCTGTTATAGGTTAGTACATAGTCCACAAGTCCACCTACTGTCATGGTCTTTAGCATAGTTGAGTCAAGTCCACGAGATATTGCGGCCACATAAAGCTCATCTGTTGTTATTCCTTCTTCGCTTCCTTTTCTGTCGGGGTACTTATCGGTATCTTTTTTTTTGATATTAAAGATTCATATAAGCATGGCAGCAATTCTTTTCCGACATCATAAATTGGAAATTCGTCAAAACTTGCATACCACTTCATAGGCTCTGGTATCTCTGAGTCAGCAGCCTTGGCAAAAGCCCAGATAATATCAGCAAGTTCAGTAATCTCTACACGGGCTATTTCATCAAAAATATTTCTAGCCGCTTCAAATAAAGCTTCGTTTTTGTCTTCTTCTTTTGTCATTCCTAAAAATATTTTAGGATCTAAAGCATTTACTATGTCAGATATTAATGGCAAAATTACAGTCATTGCATCCTGGCCAAATTGGTTTTTATAGATATAAAAAGATGCCAAGCCAAAAGAAAACTTGACATCCTTATCTCCTATTTTTATCTCTTTAATCATGCTACTTCCTCACCTTTTGACACCTTTTCATATGGTTTATCATAGAAAGTATCATAGCCTGGTTGACCTTCTTCGAGTTTTGCATTTATATCTCCAGTATCAGGCCTTGCCATTGCTGTGATTTTTACTGTCTCAGTCTCTGGCTCAATTGATTCTGTAGTAGTCGCATGGCTGTCAGATGGTCTTGAGCTAGAAACATTATAGTAGAGTCTTCTAGTTTTCTTCTTATCTCCCTTAAATTCAAAGGCCATAGCAAAGTTTTTAGCCTTGCTATTTTGATTTTCAATAATTGCCCCATTCTTATCTTCTTCATAGCCTAAGATTTTAATCTTATATTCATCTGTGATAAGGGCCATCTCTAGGTCTCCAGAATAGCCGTTATTAGCAAATAAATTCCAGTACTTATAATCGTCAGCATAGAAATCGTTGCTGTCACCTTCGGCATCAAGCGATAAGTTTACTGCGCCCCTAAAGACGATTGCTGGTCCATATTTTAATTTGCCATCAGTTTCATCTTCGATTGGGAAAATGTGTACGTTAGATAGACCAAATTTAACCTTGTTTTTGCTCATCTTTTACTCCTTATATTTCTTTTAATTTTTCAATTGCTTCTTTGACAAATTCATCTTGCACTATTAACTCAACTGGCTTGATATGAGGTATAGGTCTGGTCCTACCGTAGGATCCATACTTATTTTTAATCATGTGGCCATTTTCAAGTAAGTGAGTGAGTCGGTAATGTTCTTTGTTGTGAATAGTATAGGACGTATAGCCAAAAGGCATTTTTTCTTTCTTATATCCCCAACTTTTTGCATACTCGCCACTTTTAGCTCCTCTTGATTTAGGACTTTTTTCCTTTAGATCTTTTACGGCATTTTTTGCAGTAGTTAAAGCGGCAATATCTAACTTTTCAATTACGTCATCTTGATAATCTTCAAGGATCTCATTAAGTTCATCTGCCCATTCTTTTTTACTCATATGCTTAACACCATCATATAAAGCCCTTCCTCAATCCTTGTATCTGATACATAGTCCCAGTTGATCTCATATTCATTTAGCTTATCAATGAGCCTATCTTCCATAGTCTCTGACTTGCAGGCCGTATAAAGCTCTATATAATAGTCCCTATTGTGAACATAGACAACATTATCAGCATCAAAAGTATCTATATTGCTTTTAAAAAATACTATAAAAGGTGGCTTGACCTTCATATTGCTTGGAAATTCTGTATTAGTTACAGGGATTCCAATTTCCTTGAGTATGCTCGTAAGCTTAGCTGCTCGCATCTGTCAAGCTCCTTTCTGTACAAGTGATCTCTAGTTCTTCATTCCTAAAATTGATATTGTTGATGTTTTCTATGTTGTAGACCCTGTCCCTAAAGACGATTCTGAAATCTTCTTTGATTTCGTTTTTTATATCCGGCATATATCTTATAAAAAACCTAAGTCTCTCATCTGCCTTGGTCTGGCCAGCTTCAAAATCTTCACCAGCCATATACTCAGCCACATTCCCAAAGACCTTTTTAAAAAGGGCCCAGCCATTAGTCTGCCAGGTTCCGTCATCTTTCTGGATAGGTCTAGATTTTTTCTCAATAAAAATAGGATGCCTATACACCCTATGATTTTGCTCTAAATTTCTTTTTAATTCGCTAGTGATATGTTTTTGTATTTTCATCATAACCGCCGCTGGCTCTTAATAGCTGTAGCCTTAAAATCTCTTTTTGAAAATTATCCTCAAAGAACTCCGCAACATTGTTATAGTAATACCTAGCACAGTCTAAGAGCAGGTTTCTTGCGAACCTATCATCAACATAATCAATCTTCATACCTACAAGGGAGTCTAGGTGACCTTTAGCACTTTCTAGACTCCCTTCTAGCTTTTTATCCAGTTCTTTATCATCAAAGGTAATTAAGAGTTTGACTTTAAGTTCTTCTAAAAGAATTTTCTCATCCATCTTATTTCTCCTTGATTTCTTCTATCCAAGGCCCCTTTTTTGTTTTAGATTTTAAGACTTTATTAATTTCTTCAAATCTCTCCTTAGAGCAAATAAAAACATCTCCTACTTTTCTTCTTGTTTTTTCTTTGTAGTCGTCAAAAGGGCCTAAAATTACTCTAACCTTCATCTTTAAGCTCCAGGTACGCTAGCTTTTTTTAGCTTAGTATTTGTGATATCAAAGACTAAGAAGTCTTCGTCTTTTCTTGGGCGGCCATTCGCATATTGTTTAGCAATGTAGACTCTTTGCTCTTCTAAAAATCTATATTCATCAGAGTGTTCGATTTTAAGAGCAGAGCCAATGCCCATAAAGTAGTTTTTAGCTTCGCCGACAACCATCTTGCCCTCTGGCATATAGATAGACTCTATAACCTTGCCATCAAAAGGTAGGTTTTGTTTGTGGTAAACCCCATTTTCATCCTGGATGTTGAATAGTGGGTAGAATTTCTTATAGTAGTCAGTTGAGTTAACTACAAGGATAAGTCTACCAAGGCCATTTTTGCCTTTTGCAAGTGGAGCAAGGATTTCTCCTCCAATTGATTCTGGACTAAAGTCAGCAAGTGGTTTTGCTTCCTTGTCTTGGTTTTTGCCCCCAGATACATCTGCAATCTTCTTAATAATTCCTATAGGCTCTTCTCCGCCTTCGCCAGCTATGATTGCTTTTTCTATAGCTAGGGCTATAGATTCACCTAAGATAGTCCTTACATACCTATCAAGCCATTCAGGTCCTAAAGCAAGCATTGCCTTACATACTGGTACATAGGCAGATACTTTGTATAGATCAGTTTTTATAGTCTCAAAGGCATTATCAAGCTTTTTCTTGATTTCATCACATAGCTTACCCCACCATGCTGCCTCTACATCATCTTTTCTTACAACCCACTCAGTTACACCAGTAACATTTACAAAGTTAATCTCTGATAAGAGCGGATGATTTTTAGTTAGGTCTTCAAAAACCCTTTCAAATACTGTCTTTGGTAGCTCTAGGCCATCAAAAGAGTGCTTGTCCTTGACTTCATTATAGTATTTTCTTTCTGCTGCTGTTAGAGGTTTAAATCCTCTTTGAGCAAGTATTGATGCATCTGCATTTTCAATATTAAAAGCCTTGGCTTCTTCGATTAATTCTTGTTGTATTCTATCTCCATTTGCTTGGATATTTTTTACAATTGCTTCGGCAAATTTATCAGCATCTCCAGAGTCAATCGCATTTTTAATTTCTACTTGATCTACTTTTGCTTCTTCAGTAATTCTCATAGTCATATTTTGTCTCCTTTTTTAAATTTTGATATTAAGTTATTTTTTACTTTTTCTTTCTTTTTTTCTTGAGCATTAATTCTGTACTTTTCAAGCAAAGAATTTTTTATGTCTACTTTTTCAGTCTTTTCTTCTCTAGGCTTTTCCATGATTTCATCTGCAAAGCCTAAAGTCTTACACTCTTCAGCAGTAAGGTAGGTTTCATCCTTGATTAGCTTTTCAAGCTCTTCTTCGCTTCCCTTAAAATGTCCCTGGTATGATGCTAAAACAGCCTTATCAAACTTTTCTAAGTTATCAGCAATTTTCCTAAGCTCTTCGCAGTTGCCATAGGTCCAGGCACTTGCCCTGTGTATCATCATCAAAGAGTTAGGGTACATCTTGATAGTATCAGCCGCCATAGCTATGATTGACCCACCGCTTGCTGCAATGGCATCTACTATGATGGTGACTTTCTTGCCGTAGTCCTTGATATAATTTCCTATAGCTACAGCTGCATAGACATCCCCGCCCTTAGAATTTAGGTGGATTTCAATCTCATCCCCCTTTACCTTGCCAAGTGCATCTTTGACCTTATCCATAGTGATAAAGTCCCCTTCGATTTCTTCGCCAGTCCACCAGTCTATAGGGATTTCTTCTACTATAGACCCATAAAGATATAGCTTTTCCTTGCCATCTTTTTCGACAAGTTCAACCTTAGGGCTAAAGTTTATCCCTGCACACACTTTCTTTAAGTCTTCCATATTGCCTCCTTTCCTTAAAATTGGTACAAAAAATAGACCTTTTACCGCCTTGTCCAGGGCGAGCATTAAATTTCTTCACTAGCTTCATAGTTTTTTGTTATCCTTCTTTTTTGGCTTTCTTCAGTCCTTAGTGGCTCCATGCCGAGTAGCTTTCTGTTTTCGTCTATATTGTTGACACCATTTCTAGTTAAGACATCAACCACACCTGCAAGTTGGGATAGGTTTGTAGTCTTTAGCCTGCTAGTATCTATAGCCACATAAGAGTTATTTAGGTAAGCACTTTTTGAGTAAAATTTTCTATTGATTTCATCTTCTATCATTTCACAAAAAGGCTCGACTCCAAACTTTATAAACCTATCGACCGTTGACTCCAAGTCATTTGCCGACCCCTTTAAAAGTGCAGGGGGTATGCCAAATCCTATGGCCGTAAAGTCGAAAATATCATCTATAAGATTTCTTATATCCCTAGAGTCAGTAGCATTTTTGTAAGAGTCGCTTGATATATCCTCATAGGTAATGCCATTTGTTAGTGGCAGCACAGCTCCATTTTCAGCTCCATAAAACTTTTGTATCTGATCATTTAACAGTTTTTTAAGTTTTTCTTGAGCCTTTTCTGTTTGAGGGTAGTTAGTAGGGATATTTAATATCCCTCTCTTAGCATTATTTTTCTTATAGCTTGCCTTTGAGTACTCTACAAGCTTGCTATAGTCATCATATAAGGCATTTATAGTGTTTAAGATGTTTTTTTCTGATAACTTGAAGTAAAGCACATCCGTCTCATCATAATTCCTCTTTATTGGGTAGTTATCTATGATAACATCTGTGTACCTAGATGGATAGAAAACCCTACTTTCTTTTGTAAAGCTATCAGACACATAGTAGTTGTCCTTTTGCTTAATTATAAGAGCTTCGCCATCATAAATTAGCCTATATACAAGCTTTTTCCAAAACCTACTTGCCGAGTAGTTTGGATTAGGCTGGACATTCAATTGATAGTAAACATCTGACCTATCCTCTTCGCCTTTCTTATAGGTTGCAAATTCTGATAAAGATAAAGAATTTCCAATTAAACTAATTGCTGTATTTATAGCAAAGTCTCTTACAAGTATTTTTTCTGATAGGCCTACGCATAAAGTATCAAAGCTTGCTGGATCAGTGGCTCCGCTTTTTTGCCTTCCAAATATATCGCCAAGCCAATCTCTTAGTCCCATACATTCTCCTTTCTAGAGCATAACCACATCAAAGTCCATAATGTCGCCTTGACCGTCTGTCAGCTCGTCATTTAGTTCTGTTGCTATAAGTCCATGGAGAAAAGAAAAAAAGCCATCAGTTTTTCTTTTGATAGGCTCAATTTTTTCATAGGACTTATTTCCTTTTTTATCTGTCACTACTTTTACATTCCAAAAATACCATCTGATAAGTTTATTATCATCAAGTACTACATTGCCATTGGCAAACATGTCTGTTATAACTGGAGCCAGCTGGTTATGAGTTATAGTCCCATTAGGCACTCCCTTAAGCTCAAGCCCTACTTTCTCAAAGCTTTCCTTAAGGGCTATATACTTAAACCTATCAGCATAGACTTTTTTTATATAATATTTACTGGCCATCTTCATAAACCAATCTGCTATCATGTCAGTAGGGATTACAGGGTAGCCCCTTACTATGGTGACTCTGCCCTCTTTTTCTAAAAGTCCTATGTCTATTTTCTCATATTTCTTACTCCTTACACTTTCTTCGTGTATAAAAGTGTGTTCCATAAAGATGTGCTTGCCATCCTTCTTAAAGGTAAGGCCTACCGAGCAAAAGTCTTCTATTTCTGCAAAGTCCACCGACCCTACACACTCAAGCCCAGCCACATCTGGCTTTTTCTGTTTGCATGCTGCAATAAGATTTTCCCAGCTAGTTACAGTCTTTGACTTAGATTCATAAGCAAGGTCTAGCCTTTTAAGTATAAAAGCTTCTTTCACGTCGTCGTTGGACTGGGCTTTTCTATACTCGCTCATAACCTGCCTTTTTAAGGTCTCGTCATAGATTAGTCTTGGTATAGCCTTGGTAAAAAGCTCAGGCTTACCAAACTCCTGAATATTATCCATCTTAAAAATAAAAGGGAAAAATCCGTTATGATCTTCCTTGCCCTCAAGGACCCTCAAGGCCTTGGCCTTTAAGTCATCTATTACAGAGTCTCTCACATGGCCATCCGTAGTAAGGTAAATTATCCTAGGCTTGGCTACCTTACCAAGACCGCCTGTGAGAACGTTTATTATGTCGTAGTTTTCGTATTGGTGGACTTCGTCAAAAATAACCGCTCCAGGTCGGCCACCGTCTTTCGTTTTTGGATTTGCTGTAAGATACTTGATTGTTGCTTGAGTCTTTTTATAGACTATATCTACCTTATTCCAGTAAAAAAGCTTTTTATAAAAGTCGGGGCAGCTTTCCAGTATATCTCTTACTTCGTCTGGACTTGTCTTTGCCTGGTCTTCACTTGTGGCCACAAAGTTTACATCATATTTCCTAATCCCGTTAAGCTCACTTACCAGGTAAAAAGAGTCCATAGAAGCAGTTCCATTTTTACCAGTACCCCTGCCCCACATATTAAAATTTTCATTAAAGACCGGAAAGTCAGTCCCTTTTTCGTAAAGGCCATAAAAGATTGCAAACCTAAAAAGCTGGTAGTCGTGCATCTTAAAAGGAAAGTGCCTTTCTAGCATGGCCACAGATTTTTCTACATGATCTGCTCTAAATTCAGTCTTATCAGAGTCAAGGATTGACCTTAGAAAATCCATAAGAAGCTTTTGCTCTCTACATGATGGTATAAGTCCTTGCTCTACCTTTCTCATCCAGGTGGAGATGTAAGGATGATAATTATAGGTCCTTCTTTTTACCTTCAAGGCTATAGCTCAACTTCTTCCTCTTTGGCGACAACATCTGCCCCTCGAAGACCAAGCTCAGAAAGGATTTTAAGCATCTGGCCATTAACCTTGGTAAGCTCACTCAAAGAGTCGTTTTTCTTATAACCCTTCTGACCGCCGCCATTGTTATATTCAACATTGACGCCACGTTTTTTTACATCTTCAAAGAGTAGATTTTTCACATCCCAAAGCCTACAGTAATCATCAATCAAAGATATGTAGTGGCTTTTTTGCTCCAATCCTCTTTCTTTTAATTGATTTATCAAATCATCTCTTAAGATTTTTTCAGTAATGTTTTTACCGTCAATATCCTTACCTAAAATCTTAGCCATAACCCCTCCTTCCTTAAAAAATAAACCTATGATTTTCCTAATCATCTTTTTATCTAAAATTCCTATAAACCTTTAAAAATACGCATAAATATTCATAAAATCATGTGAAACCACCCCATCACGCGTAAAAACAAAAATTTCTCCATAACCGAGACCCCACCCCGGTCCCATAGAGTCCAGAAAAAAGTGATTTCTTTTATAGGGGGGCTTGCATAGTCTTCTGACTTACTCAAATCTTTCTTCATGAACGTTTGAGTTGAACTTTTTTAGTTTTTCTGGATGCTGCAAGTTATGACATGATCTGCAAAGAGTTATCAAGTTGTCGTCATCTAATCTTTCTTCCCAGCTATCTTCTAGGTGGTTTATGTGATGAACATCAAGGGCTGTGACTTGTCCTACTGTGGCCAAGCCTAAACTTTTGCAACGTTGACATTCGTTGTTATCTCTTTCTACAATTTCTTTCCTTTTCTTTATCCAGGCAGTAGACTTATAAAACTTTCTTCTTTTTTTTAAATTAGTTTTCATTTTAAAAACCTCAGCACAGTCGCTATTATGACTAATATGCAGTAGCAGCCGTTGTATAGTAATTTTTAGGAGGTCATATAGCGACTATGCTCAAGCCTTAAAACAAAAAGGAAGACCGCCTAAGCAATCTTCCAGTATCAAAGGAGAAATCATGAAATACATTCACACTATTAATATATCACACTTTTGGTGTAAAATAGTCCTAAAATAGTCCAGACTAAGAATCACCATACAAGCGCCTAGCCATATGCTCTAAGCAAGCATTAGCTATGTCATAGAGATTACTCTTCGAGTAACTATACTTTTCAATCAATTCATCTATTTTGCCCCATCTCTGCCTATATCCATATATGCTAATCGTTATATCTTTCTCTGCATCTGACAATCCCTCAAGTCCAAAGTTGACATCTGCTACTAAAGCCTGATTGGATTTTATATTCTTTTTAAGCATACTGATTTTAGCATTTATATTTATAATCTTATCATCTGGCCCTTCACAAGACCCACCAGGTGTAGAAAGACCATACTTAGCTACCTGCCTATTTTCTTTCTTTGTCTCTAGCTCTTCTATCTGCCACTTTGCCCTGCTTATAAAGTCACTAGCATAGACATACTTTCTAAGCAAATCTTTTATCATTTTCTCATACAAATCTTGCATAGTCACCCCTAGCCATTTCTCTTTCTTCTATGCAGTAAATATCTTCAGTATCATTAGACAAAATCCCTATATATCTTTGAGCACACTCCTTCTTGCCAAAGCTTTTAATCTCTAGCCGCTCCTTAGAGGTTTTATTAAACTTAAACACACAAAATAAAATCATCACTTAATCCTCACATCATCAATCCAGACTTCTCCAGATATACCTGATAACCTTTCTTCGCAATGTCTAATAACCTTTTTTCTAAAATT
>QWCK01002550.1_pt1 | contig 22497 bp, 20 predicted proteins | sample 1972571 | NCBI WGS metagenome assembly QWCK01 (sample SAMN09866710, study PRJNA288562) | Human gut metagenome isolate term2_stool, whole genome shotgun sequencing... | isolation source: gut | host: Homo sapiens | place: USA: California | reverse complement strand
CATGCTAGTTGGCGGCCAAGACGCCCTACAGGGAATGCAAAATTTGATTATCGTAACCTCCTTGCCGTTTGCGATTATTGTGGCCGCCATGATCATCGCCCTCTTACGAGATCTATCGCGGGATCCTTTCACCATTAGACGTAATTTTGAACGTTCCGCGCTTTCTAAAGCAGTAGTAGGCGGCCTAAAGAGCTATGGTGATGATTTCAAGATCGTAGTGGTTCCCACTAAAGAAGGAGAGGGAGCGGGTGCAGATTTTGATTCCACCGCCCCTGAACTCACTGAATGGTATCGGCGCACCGATACCGAAGGTAATCCTATTGATTATGACTATTCCTCCCAGACTTATCTAGATAAGCATGGCAACCCGGTCTATTGGGACGACGAGGAAGAAACCTATAAAGATCCCGAGGGACATCCGGTTCCCTCAGATAGCGTGGAGGATTCCTCAGTCGATCCAGAAAGCGGAACTGAGGAAACTATTTCAGCACCGGTTGATTCTGCTACCGAGACTGCCCGAGATAGCAGTAAGTAGCTGTTTTATTTCTGGCGAAGCACTGGACAAAGCGGCGTACCGGCTTGGCCAGATGCCAACCGTGCCCTAGATTCGGCTAGGGTACGGTTGGCACTGCTAACTCACGCAATGACTCAACGACTGGTTTTAGTAGCCTACCGCGAGCTGCCAAGAACCTAAGACGAGTAAGGCCACTGAAGCTGGCGGTATCATGCGACGCAACCACAGTTTCCAGGCGGCGACAGGCTCGGTGAGAATCTCAAGATCCCCCAAATCGGTCTGCTCACTGGCCTTGGTCTCCCGGTTAGCCTTGGCTTTTAGTCTCTCCCACATGGGTTTAACCAGATAGGTTTCGCTGTCCGAGGCGGGCGCACTTGCGGACGCCGGAGCGCCACCAGCCGCTCGGGTCGGCGAGCCTGTTTTTTCTGTCTCAGTTTTTGGGGCAAATACCGAGGACGGGGCTGCCGCAGGTTTTGCTGCAAACGAAGCTTTCCCCGGTAAAGCCGGTCTTACGGCAAGGGCAACTGCCGGGGGTTTACCTGCCGGCTTGAGCAAAGGGCTTTTTACTTTTAAGTCGGTCGCAGGGCTGCGCACTGCCGTCAGATCTAGGCTGGGGTTTAGATTTGTTTGTGCTGACGGATCAGATACAGCAAATTTCCCGACACTATTAGCCCTGGCAATACCGATTTTTCTGGGTGCGGTCGCGATCCTAAGTCCCGTTGTTTTTGCCAGTTTTCCGTCAGGCGCTAGCGCCCCCAGTCCCCTACCGCTTTTTAATTTTGCGGGTTGGCTATTTTTATTAGCCGCTAACAGATTTTGGGGATAGTCGGGTCGCAGGAGCCAGTTTTTTCCCTGGTCATCAGCCATCAAGTGGGGACAGGGAAAAATAGTTCTCCCCTGCGGTACTATCAGTTTTAATAACGCCGCTTGCTCAGCGTCTACCGCCAGGGCTATCCAGTTGCTACCGGCGGCGTCCACGATATTTTTTTGCTTACTTCGCTGCGGACAAGTCGGATTGTTTAGGGCATGTTTAGTTTCCATGTCTCCACTAAAGTGCTTTGATCCTGATTTGTCACTGCTATATCCACGCTCGCCAGTAACATTTTTCCCAACTTTGCTTTGGGGATAACCGCGCAATATACGATTTACGCATTTTTTCGATAGGCTTAGAGCATCATGGCTACACAAAATAACCCACAGAAAAAGAAGCACTGGTGGAACAACTTCGCGGATGTTTACCGCGTAACCAAACGTACCTATCCGTGGATCGGGTGGGCGATGCTAGCCGTCCTGTTAGCGGTTCCTTTGCTAGTGCTGATAATCTGTCTACTCACCTCGGTGAGCATAGGACGCACCATCTTCTACATCATAATTGCAGCCTCGGTAGGAATGCTGCTGGCGACTACCCTGCTTACCCGTATGGCTAATAACGCCATGTATAAGCAGCTAGAGGGGGTTAAAGGAAATGTGTACGCAATTTTGCGTTCTATTAAACGCGGTTGGATAGTCGAAGAAGAACCAGTAGCTTTTAACCGCAAACAAGACCTGGTGTATCGCTTGGTAGGCAGGCCAGGGATTGTGCTTATTTCCGAAGGCCCCTCCTCGCGGGCTGCCGAGCTGCTAAATGAGCAAGAACGCAAGTGTCACCGAGTGGCACCTTCGGTACCTATTCATAAGATCCAGGCAGGGCAAGGGAAAAATCAGGTTCCGATCTCCAAGCTCCTTAAAACTATTAATCATTTGAAGAAAGAGATTAGTAAGGACGAGGTTCCGATTGTGGGACAACGGCTGCAGTCTTTGCAAAATAAAGCCTATCGTCTCCCCGGGGGAGTCGATCCCAACAAAGCAAAGATTAACCGCCGGATGCTGCGCGGAAAGTAAGCGATATAGCCGCACCGGATAACGGTTCCCATAGGACGCTAGCAAGACTAGCTCGGCAGGTTATCGCTTGTTTCCTATGCTTTTTTAGGAGTGCCGAGTACCTTATCTAGTAGCTCTTTCGAGGGACGCAGTTCAGTTACACTCTCGTCGACTTCCCAGTCTTCTACCGGACGCGAAGACCAGATCTGAGCAGAAAAGTTCCCGGGCTCGCCCTCGAAAACCGTTAGCGAAGCATTGGAAACAGGTTTCGTAGCAGCCAGCGCGAAAGTAATCTCCGGGCTATTCATATACGACCAATAGCGAATAATCGCGCCATGAGCGACAATTACCACGCACCCATCAGCACCGACCTCATCTGCAGCCTGTGCGACCACCCGGTTAAAACGTGCCAAAATTTCTGCGCCGCTTTCTGCCCCCTCCATCCTTACCTGGGTATCTCCCTGCATCCAGGCTCCGATAGTACGCACATATTGTTCAACTGAAGCCAGGTCACTGGCCATTTCTAGTTTTCCCGCCTGCACCTCATTGGCGCCCCCGTTTTGTATCCGGGTTAGGGCGAATCGTTCTTCCAGAGGGCGAGCCGTTTGGTGGGTGCGAATCAGATTCGAGGTCACGATAAGTTGGGGGTCAGGCAGACCGAGTTCTTCCCAAGTCTTTACCGCCGCTCGTGCCTGCCGCTCCCCCTCGGCATTAAGGGGCGAACCCGGCTCGGCAGTATCCAGGGCTCCAGTAAGATTTGCGCTAGTTTGCCCATGACGCATCAAAACCAGTTTCATCTGTTCCTCTTTCGTCCTATTTCTGCTTTTTAAGAATTGTAAAATACCCTCTCCATGACCGCACGAGCGCGGCGAGCCTGCCGTAAATAGTCTTCTCGCAAATCGTTCTCTTTGCCGGGAGCATATCCCAGCAATCGCGCCAGAGCATAGCTAGGAGCAGCAGCTGTAGGTAGGTAATCCAGTTTATTGCCACTCATTCGATTCGTAACCAAGACATTTCCGCACCGGATTCGGCATGCCAACTTCCAGGCCTGCGTCAAAACCTTTAGATCGGCATCCGACAGCATTCGTTGTTCACCGGCTACCTTTAAGGCTTCCAAAGTTGACGTTACCCGCAACTGCGGGCAAGAAGCCGCTCCCTGTAACTGCAATAACTGGGCAATCCACTCCACGTCACTTAGCCCTCCCGGACCCAGTTTTACATGCAAAGATGCGTCCTGACCGCCGGGAATTCGCTCATTTTCCATGCGGGCTTTAAGTAGGCGTATCTGCCGGATACCGCCTTCACTAATGGGACGTTCATAGCGAATCTGATCAATAGTTTTGGCGAAACGCGTGATTAACTCCTGGTCGCCACAAAAAGCGCGCGCACGTAGTAGCGCCTGTATTTCCCAGGGCTCAGCCCAACGTTCATAGTAGTCACCCAGAGCCGTTAAGGAGCGAGAAAGCACTCCATCCTCGCCCTCGGGACGCAGTCCGTAGTCTATTTTCAAACTGGGGGCAGTAGCTGGCCGATTCATTTCTTCTTGCAGCCGTGTCGCGAATAGGACGGCAATCCGGGAAGCCTCGGGGGCGGATAGTTTAGCGTGAGACCGCAAAGTAGCACCGGGAGGAGTATTTTCCGTCCGCGGTGCCGGTATTGTTGCCACTGCCCCCGGCTCGCTCCAACGCGGATCAATTAACGGAGAATGTACCACTAGCAGATCAGCATCGGAGGCATAAGCAGATTCGCGTCCTCCCCCTCTGCCCATCGCCACTAGAGCGATCCGGGGAATAGCCTTCTCTTTAGCCGATAGTTCGCGCAGGATTACTTGGCTGGCGGCAGCGATGGTGGCATCGTTAATATCAGTGATGGCCGCCTGGGTAGAAATGGGATCTAAATGGTTAACCACATCGCGTAAGGCACAACGCAGTAATTCTCGCCCCCGGGTTTGACGGATCAAATCTATCGCTGCCGAACTGTCCCGGTGACGCCGCGACAAGGCCTCCATTTCGGCATAAAGTTGAGCGTAACTGCGGGTAGCGAGCTTTTCATCATCGTCTAACCACTGTACCGCTTCCGGTACATGTTCAAGACGCTGAGCAATATAGGGACTGAGCGACAAAATGGTACACAGGCGGTGGGCAACCCGGGATGAATCCCGCAACAGTCCCATATACCAATGGGATTTCCCAATTGCTTCCGAGAGGCGACGAAAACGCAACAAGCCAGCATCGGGAGACGGCCCCTCAGCCAACCAACCGAGCAGCACCGGCAGAATATGACTCTGGATTTGGCTGCGCCGAGAAACCCCGGCGGTCAAAGCCGCAATATGTCCCAGGGCTCCGCGAGTGTCCCGATATCCGGCCAAGCGGAGGCGATCGGCTGCCGCCTGGGGTTTGAGGGCGGCCTCGGCTTTGGACAGCCCCGCGGTTGCCGGCAGCAAGGGGCGGTAAAAAATATCTTGTTGCAGGGCACGGATCTGTGGTTTCAGCTTTTCCCAATAACTGGTGAGTTCCCCGCTCTTCCCAAAACGTTCTTGACGCAAAGACCTGCCAACCCGGCGCTCATCTTCACGGTTTTGCGGGAATAAATGGGTACGCGCCATCCGCTGCATTTGCATCCGGTGTTCGACAACCCGCAAAAACCGGTAGGCGTCTGCCAACTGATGGGCAGGATCCCGGCCGATATATCCGCCCTGGGCGAGAGCGTCAAGCGCTTGTAGCGTGGGGCGCACTCGCAGGTTCTCATCGGTGCGTCCATGCACCATTTGCAGCAGTTGTACCGAGAACTCGATATCGCGCAAACCGCCCGGCCCCAGTTTAAGTTCTCGGCCAGCTGTAGGGCTAGGGATTGATTCTTCTACTCGAATCCGCATTGCTCGAGTGTCACTGAAGAATCCTTCCCGCTCGACTGCTGTCCACACTAGCGGCCATACTGCCTGCATATAGGCATCCGCCACTCGGGGAGATCCAGCTGCCGGACGCGCCTTTAACAACGCCTGAAACTCCCAGGTTTTTGCCCATTTTTGGTAATACTTGGCGTGAGCGGCTACGGTGCGACAAGTGGCTCCATCTTGCCCCTCCGGGCGCAGCGCTAAATCTATTGGCCACAGCGGCATCTCGATTCCTGGCCCAGAGCACCCGGCCGAAATACCGATTGCTAAGCGGGAAGCTACCTTAAGAGCCTCTTCTTCATTGAGACTGCCATCTTCAGCCGGCTCAGCCACATAAATCAGGTCGATGTCACTATGATAGTTCAGCTCTCCCGCTCCGGTTTTACCCAGGGCAATCACCGCGAAATCTACCTCGCCTGCGGGATCATATTTTCCGCGTGCCAGGGCGAGGGCGCCTTCTAAAGTAGCGTCGGTTAGGGCGCTGAGTTTTCCGGCTACTACGGAAAAGAAAGCTAAAGGATCGGGATGCGAGGCGTCCTCCGCAATTATTTGTAATAGCTGGGCGCGGTAGGCGCGGCGCAGATCATTGAGATTACTTTCCGGAGATATCCAGGTATCATTGCGGATTTCTTGGGCATTAACCGCCTGTAAAATCTCTTGGCGCACCTGGGCGCGGTAGCGCTCAATAAAATCTAGTTCTTGACGGACTTGATAGCGTTTACCATCCCAATATACCTCTGGCGGTGATACTTCTAGCTGCTCCAGGAGCTGCGGATGGCTAATCAGGTAATCGCCTGCAAAACGAGAAACTCCGCAAATAGCTATCACCAGGGCGCGCTGGCGAGGATTCTCCGCCAGGTAGTCTCCCGTCCCCTCTATCGCCTCTAACAGATTGATTAAGCACACTAACACCTGGTCGGGGTGGGCAGAGGCCGACAATTCCCGCCAAAAGTCTTCATTTTGTACTAGCGGGGCAAAGACCGGGCTACTTACCCAGCCTTCGGCGCGCGCAACTTCGGTAACCCCGCTAGAGCGCAGGCGCGAAGCGAGACTAACTTTCCTAGCCATAGCTATACTCGCAAGAACTTTGCGAGTTCTCCCCGGGTTATCTGCGCCGAGTATTCGCGCCATTCGCGTTCTTTATTCCGCAGCACATAGGCAAAAACTTCCTCCCCCAATACCTTGGCCATGAACTCGGATTGGCGCAGCTCCGACACGGCTTCTTCTAAAGTTAGAGGTAGGGCGGGGATTCCTTGGGCGCGGCGTTCCTTATCAGATAGGCGCCAAACATCGTCCTCGGTTTCTAGGGGCAGTTTCATTTCCTTTTCAATCCCATCTAGCCCCGCAGCCAGCAGCGCGGCATAGGCTAAATAGGGATTAGCGGCCGGATCGGTTCCGCGATATTCGATGCGGGCATCGCCGGCTTTTTCTGGTTTATACAGCGGCACCCGCACCAGCGCCGAGCGGTTGTTGTGTCCCCAACATATATAGGAGGGCGCCTCCGAGCCGCCCCAAAGACGTTTGTAGGAGTTGACGTGCTGGTTTACCACCGCCGAGTATTCACGCGCGTGAGAGAGCAGCCCGGCGGTAAAAGCCTGTCCGGTGGCAGAGAGCTGATAAACATCGCTGGCACCATCGTAAAAAGCGTTATGCTCGCCCTCGAAAAGTGACATATGGGTGTGCATTCCGCTGCCGGCCTGCCCCGCCATGGGCTTCGGCATGAAGGTGGCCACCATCCGATCTTGCATCGCGATCTCTTCAATCAGGATCCGGAAAGTCATGATGTTATCGGATCCGGTCAGGGCATCGGAGGCGCGCAGATCGATTTCATTTTGCCCCGGCCCGTTTTCGTGATGCGAAAACTCTACGGAAATTCCCATTTCTTCCAGCATTGCCACTGCTCGGCGGCGAAAAGAGTTATCTCCCCCATTAGGCACATGGTCAAAATAGGAAGCATTGTCAATAGGACGCAGCGGCTCATCCAAGGAAGTTGGCGGCTGCAGCAGATAGAACTCAATTTCGGGGTGAATATTGAAAGTAAAACCAAGATCGGCGGCGCGCTCTAATTGCCGCTCTAGTACGCGGCGAGGATCGGACCGGGCGGGCTGCAGATCCGGAGTATAGACATCGCAAAACATTCGCCCGACTTCGGCGTCCTCGCCTCGCCACGGCAAGATTTGAAAAGTAGAGGCATCGGGACGCAGCAACATGTCAGATTCGTAGACGCGAGTAAAGCCCTCAATGGCGGAACCATCGAATCCGATCCCCTCGTTAAAGGCATCCTCAAGTTCTGCGGGATCAATTGCCACTGATTTTAGGGAGCCAGACACATCGGTAAACCACAGACGGATGAACTTTACTCCCAGTTCCGCAATCTTTTGTAGTACATCTTCTTGCGCTGAGTCCACGATTCTTTCCTTACTGTTTACCAATATTTGGGGTTTAAATTTATTTGTTCCAGCTAGGACGGTTACCGGATACTACCGGGCGTGCGCCCACCAACGTCCGTCATCGCTGCGTCCACATTTGAGTGGCAAACTAAATGCTTCTGAAAGATTTTCGCTGGTCAGAACCTGATCAATATCGCCGCTAGCCATGATTTTACCTTCCTTCATCAAGGCTGCGCGATTAAAAGATGCCGGTATTTCTTCCAAATGGTGGGTGACCATCACGATCTGTGGTGACTTTGGATCCGAACTGAGCTCATCAAGAGCGGAAAGCAAAAGTTCGCGAGCCTGCAGATCCACACCCGCTACCGGTTCATCCAAAAGTAGGATCTCCGGATCAGCCATTAGAGCCCGAGCAATCAATACCCGCTGGCGCTCCCCATCGGAAAGCGTAGCTATCTTACGGTCTTGGAGAGCTGCCACCCCGAATAATTCCATCAGGTTTGTACGGCGCTGATAGTCGATATCTTCGAAATCTTGATCCCGTCCGTGCACCATAGTGCCATAAGCAGCCGACAGAATCAGCGCCTTGACGGTTTGTGACCGCGGGATTACCCGCAGCGCCGCCGTTGAACACAGCCCCACCCGTTCATGCAATTCTTGTACCGGCACTGCCCCTAGACGTTCCCCTAGAACTTTGGCTTTCCCACTGGAGGGATAACTACGCGCAGCCAGGATCGATACTAGAGTGGTTTTCCCTGCCCCATTGGGGCCGAGGATTACCCAGTTCTCGCCCAGTTTGGTTTTGAAGGAAACATCCTGAAGGATCGGGTTTCCTCCACGCGAAAAACTGACGTGTTTTAATCGGAGCAGAGTATCCATATGTCCCATCTTAACCAGTGTGCTTGCCGATAAGTGGCGGGAGCGAGCATCTTCCCCAAAGTGCTCGCCCCCGCTGCAGCTAGCAGACTTCTAGCTGCGTATTGGTTCTATAACAAAGAGCGGTATAGTTCCACAGTTTTATCGGCAACAGTCTGCCAGGAGAATTTGTCTTCCACCCGTTTACGTCCAGCTTTACCCATTTTCTTGGCCAGATCGGGATTTTCAACCAGCTTAGTGATGCGCTCGGCCATATCCCGGTGGAATTTATCTGGATTCGTGGGGGTACCGCTGCCGTCAGTTAACTGTTCGATCGGCACTAGATAACCGGTCTCGCCCTCGGCAATACAATCGGGAATCCCACCGGTAGCAGTCCCTACCACCGGCAACTCCATTGCCGCGGCCTCCAAATTGACAATCCCCATCGGTTCATAAATCGAGGGGGTAACAAAAACATGCGCTGCCGACAAAATGTTGACCAGCTGGTCGTGCGGGAGCATCTGCTCAATCCAGATGATTCCGCTACGCTCCGCTGATAATTCGTCAACCAACTCGCGTACTTCTTTTTCAATCTCCGGGGTGTCGGGTGCCCCGGCGCATAGCACTACCTGAGAATCTGCCGGAATCTGTTTGATCGCCTGCAAGAAGTGTGGCAGACCCTTTTGGCGGGTTATCCGCCCTACGAAAACCACCGTCGGTACATCCGGGTTAATGCCGTACTTAGCTAGGGTTTGGGCAACCGCTTCCTGGTCAGCAGGTAGCGCCCAATCGCTTAGATCCAAACCATTGTGGATAACATGAACCTTATCCGGGTCTATCTGCGGATAGGCACGTAAAATATCTTCCTTCATCCCGTGGGAAACCCCCACCACCGCATCGGCTGCTAGGTAGGCAGTTTCTTCTGCCCAGGATGACAGGTTATAGCCGCCACCTAATTGTTCCCGTTTCCAAGGACGGAGCGGCTCTAAAGAGTGAGCCGTCACCACATGCGGAACCTCGTACAATTTCTTTGCCCAGTGACCAGCCATATTGGCATACCAGGTATGAGAATGCACCAAGTCGGCTTGGTCACAACGCTGCGCCATCTGTAAGTCGATCCCCAGGGTACGCAGCGCGGCGTTCGCTCCGTCCTGCTTGCGGCAATAGTCGTATCCGGTAACCTGGATTTTCCCGCCACTATCGGGACGGGAGCCATCGAAACAATGTACCCCCACCTCAATTCTTTCCGCCAGCACCTTTGCCAACTCAGTTACATGGACGCCAGCGCCACCATAGACATGTGGGGGGTACTCTCGACTCAATAAATCGACACGCATCTGGGGATCCTTTCCTAGGTGACCTTTAATTTTGCCGCTATCTACTAGATTAGTGGAATCGTGAAGGCGCGGGGCAAAAACGGGAAATCCTTCGCTCCTACCCCGCACCAAAAACGCTTATCCCGGGGAAAGTCTCTGCGCTGAATTCTGGGGCAAGACAAAAAGGGGAAGACTAATATTTTGTAAATTCTACGTAAGCGGACTATTACTGTTTAATTAATCAAGCTCAAATCCCCGCGCAAGCCCTGCAGCTTGGCATAAGCTGACGTCATGGGAAAAATTAATGTGTTAGCAATGATTCTGGCTGGCGGCGAAGGCAAGCGCCTGATGCCCCTTACTTTAGATAGAGCGAAACCGGCGGTTCCTTTTGGTGGGACCTACCGTTTGATCGATTTCGCGCTTTCCAATGTGGTGAACTCCGGTTATCTCCGCTCGGTGGTACTCACCCAATACAAATCGCACTCGCTAGACCGTCACTTAGCTACCACCTGGCGGATGTCAGACTTGCTGAGCAACTATGTTGCCCCGGTGCCCGCCCAACAGCGGCGCGGCAAGCATTGGTATTTGGGCAGCGCAGATGCGGTCTACCAGTCGCTAAATATTGTGCGTGATGAGAATCCCGACTACGTCCTGATTATTGGGGCGGACAATATCTATCGCATGGACTTTTCACAAATGGTAGATGACCACATTAAATCCGGCCTGCCGTGTACGGTCGCCGGGATTCGGCAACCGGTTGAACTGTCCAGCGCTTTCGGGGTTATTGATCAAACTAATGGAACGATTAATCGCTTCATTGAGAAACCCGATACCTGCGAGGGTCTGCCTGATGATCCCACCAAGTTCTTGGCGTCGATGGGTAACTACGTTTTCACTACCAAAGACTTGGTGGCTGCTTTAGAAGAAGATGCCAAGAATGAAGATTCAAAGCACGATATGGGTGGGGATTTGGTTCCCTATTTTGTAAAGCATGGCGGGGTGAACTGCTATGACTTCATTGAGAACGAAGTTCCGGGCGCTACCGACCGCGACCGTGATTATTGGCGCGATGTGGGTACGATCGATGCCTTCTACGAGGCCCACCAGGACTTGCTCTCAGTATCCCCAGTGTTCAACCTTTACAACTTTGACTGGCCGACCTACACAAAGCTAGACGCCTGGTTGCCCCCCGCCAAGAGCACTTTTAGTGACGAGAATCGCCGCGGCATGGCTCTGGATTCAATCGTGTCTCCCGGGGTAATTATTTCCGGGGCACGCGTGGAACGTTCCATGCTCTCTCCCCGAGTGCACTTGCATTCCTTCTCATCTGTGGACGGCTCAGTGTTAATGAATGGTGTAGATGTGGAACGCTCCGCCGTGATCCACAATGCCATCTTGGATAAGAATGTGCGGGTCGCAGAAGGGGTACAGATCGGCGTTGATCACGATAAAGACCGCGAGCGGGGCTTTACAATTTCCGAGGGCGGTATCACCGTAGTCCCCAAGGGAACTATTGTGGATCATTAAGCTAAAACTCTCTAAGTTGCTGGGGAGCACTTCTTTTGAAGTGCTCCCCGCACTGTCTCTAACAGTGCGTTAGGCAATTTAAGCCAAGTAGCGGCACAACGAAAATGTCAGGATATGCCTCCGGGCCTAGGCGCGTAGTGGGGCGTGAAAAACCCCAGTTGGCTCCCCGCTACCATCGCTAAGAGCCGTAAAGCCGGGAACTTTAAAAGCAATAGCGGTAGCGGTGGCTACTCCATAGGGAACACTGGCGTTGTCTGGAGCCAAAAGCTGGGCAGTCATCGAGATAATCGGCTCATGTCCCACTACCAAAATGGCTGTACCACCTACGGGCGCATACTCCCCCACTAGACTGAGTAGCCGCTCCGGGGAGCAGTGATACAGCTCGTCCTCTGCCAGTAGCTGTGCGCTCGGGTAAGCTAGACCGACCTGCTGGGCAGTTTGGGTGGCGCGAGCCGCCGTAGAATGCAATATCAGCTCGACCTCAACTCCCTCTTTAACCAATAACGTCCCCAGCTCTCGCGCCTGCCGCACCCCAGCCGGGGTTAAAGGACGAGAGTGGTCGCCGGGGCCGTAACCAGCTTGGGCGTGGCGTACCAGGGTTAATTCGTAGCTCATACTTCCATCCTAGCTAAGCCTCTAGAATGAAAACTAAGGACAAGGAGGAACATGGCTTTAGCTAGAGGACCAGAAGACAATATCTGTTCAGCCCGCCGGTGCGAAAACCCGGCAACCAAAGCGGTATTGTGGCGCAACCCCAAGATTCCCCGCCCCGTACATAAAACCTGGCTGACCTGCGATGAACACGCTGATTTTTTGCGGCAATATCTGGCGTATCGCTCTTTTCCCACTAAAGTGGTTCCTTTTAGCGAGGTCGAGACGGCTACTTTGGATTAGTCCCCGAATTACCCACTAGCCCCAGCAAGATTACGAGTAAGGCCGGCTGCTAGCTAAGTCAGTTCCACCAGATCCAGGTAATCATCGCTCCATAAATCCTCGTCCCCATCAGGGAGCAGCAACACCCGCTGCGGATTGAGCGCCTCAACGGCCCCCGGATCGTGGGTTACCAGCACCACCGCCCCCTCGTATTGGTCGAGGGCGTGCAAGATTTCTTCCCGAGACGCCGGATCTAGGTTGTTGGTAGGTTCATCTAGCAGCAGCACATTCGCGCCGCTTACCACCAAGGTGGCTAAAGCTAGCCGGGTTTTTTCTCCCCCCGACAGCACGCTGGCGGGTTTGAAAGCGTCCTCACCCGAAAATAAGAACTGTCCCAAAATGTTACGTACGTGGGTTTCATCTAGGTCGGGAGCCGCCGCGGTCATGTTTTCGTACACCGTGCGGGCGGGATCTAGGGTTTCGTGCTCTTGCGCGTAGTAGCCTAGTTTCAGGCCGTGACCGGGCACAACTTCCCCGGCGTCAGCGTCCTCGATTCCGTTTAATAGGCGTAGCAGCGTCGTTTTCCCCGCGCCGTTCTCCCCGAGTACCACCACTTTGCTGCCGCGATCGATTGATAAATCTAGGCCGCTAAATACCTCCAGGCTGCCATAGGATTTCGCGAGGCCGCGCGCATTCAGTGGCACTTTGCCGCAAGCTAGCGGAGTGGGAAAACGCAGCCGGGCAACTTTTTCTACTTTGGTTTCGTTCCCGGCTTCTTTTACTAGTTCTTCGGCTCTCCGCAGCATTTGTTGCGCCGCGACTGCCTTAGTGGCTTTGGCTCGCATTTTTTCGCCTTGCTCGCGCAATGCCTGTGCTTTCGCTAAGGCGTTTTGCCGCTCCCGGCGTCGCCGTGCCTCATCTTGGGCGCGCTGCTTCAGGTAGGCGTCCCACCCCAGTTTGTATTGGTCAATCACTGCCCGGGAGGCATCCAGGTACCAAACCTGGTTTACGGTGTCTTTTAGCAGCGCCGTGGAGTGGGTGACCATTACGAAGCCGCCGGCATAGGTGCGCAAGAAATCGCGGAGCCAAATGATGGAGTCATGGTCTAAGTGGTTGGTGGGCTCATCTAGAAGTAGTACATCTGGCTGGGAAAACAGTACCCGCGCCAGTTCTACTCGGCGGCGCTGCCCTCCGGAAAGGGTGGCTAGTGGCTGAGTGAGCGCGCCTTGGTCTAGCCCTAAGTTGTGGGCGATCTGCATTGCTTCCGAACGGGCGGCATAACCGCCTAGGCGGGTAAACTCTTCATCCAGGCGCGCGTATCTTTCTATCGCCTTCGCCTGGGTTTCCCCGCTGGTAGTGGACATTTTTTCTTGGGCATTCTCGATTGCTCGCAAAGTGCGATCCAAATCCCGCACCGCCATAATCCGAGAAATTCCGTCCTTTTGTTTCACCCCCACTGCTGGGTCTTGTGACAGATACCCTACCGACCCGGAGGAAGTTACTTTGCCCTGAAAATCGATATTGTCGATTAGTTCTTGGGCTTCTTCCTCGCTAAGGGAACCGCTGGAGCGATGTTTACCTAGAGCCACTAGCGCCGCAATTAAGCGCATAGTAGTGGTTTTACCAGCGCCATTGCGCCCTACTAGGCCGATTCGCATTCCTTTATCAATCCGCAAATTGGTGCGGGAGACCAAGAGCCGCTGCCCGATCCGCACTTCCATATCTTGCGCATTAATCACCCCGCGATTCTACCCAGGAGCTGCCAGTAGTTAAAACTGCTGAGCCTATTGCTTGCCCCGCTACTTTCCCGTATTTTCGAGGATAGGAGTAGGTCGGAGCGAGTACCAGCCCCAGCAGAGCAGGTGGAGGTGAAGAATAACCATGTTTTGCGGCTTCTATATTTCCCTACTTGGAAAACCCGGTAGCCCCCTACCGGAGATTACAGAGGGTAACGAACCGCTGGTTAATGCTATCTACGCCTGGCAGCACACTTTCATCGCGGACTTTCCCCAGCGATATGACCATGGAGAAATCTGGCAAGTTGCAGAAGTTACTGTAAAACCCGGACTGCAGCATACTGAAGCGACCGCATATTTTATCGCTCCCCGCTTTACGGATTCACCAGCTGCTATATCTCAGATGCTGGAGGCATTTTGGAAAGCTACTGAAAAGCTTTACCACCTCCAGATTTCAGAAGTTATTTTTCAGTTTGATCCCACTACCAGCGCAGATTTTTCCCAGCTGACTCCGAATTTCAGCAGCTACCAGGCAGCTGCGCAATGGATGGATTCCGAATTCATTCCTGCGACCACCATCGCTAATTTATCCGTCACCGCAGATACCCGGTTACCCGGGGAAGTTGCTAGAGAAACGATAGCTTTTATTAACTCCTGCGGAATTTCCGTAACCGATGACACTTCGCGCGATTCCGTCCTCCCTAAAAACAGCAGCGCGAAAATACCTGAGGATCGTTACCGGGCACTTATTCCGGGGTGGGATTCCATCAGTGTTTCTTGGCTTTTGGCTGCGCTAGTTGCCAGCTATGCCCCGAAGATTCGGGAAAATCTTACTATTTCCATTGCACTAGCTCCCAATCCTCCGGGGCTGACTCTTAGCTGAATCCTAGTACCCTGCCAGAACGGAAAGTTCTGTTAGTTTCAGGCCTTAACTGCAGCATATTTCCATTACAGACCCTAAAGTGCAGTAAACATACCGCGATCTGTGCGAATCTGCTTCCCTAGGCTAATAGCGATGATTACAATAGTGCTGTAGCAAAGGTGCTGTAACAAAGGGAAAAACCATGCCCGTACATCTAAGTCGCAAAGATATTCAGGCTATTGATGCCGCCAAAGCCTACTACGGGGGACTGCCGCAAAATGAAGTGGCGGCGCGGCTGGGAATTTCGCGCCCCACGGTTTCTAAACTGTTGCGCTATGCACGCACCAAAGGATACGTGAAAATCACGGTTAATGATCCTCGACTAGCGGACTCTTCAGCCGCAAATGCACTAAAATCCCGGTTCGGCTTAGAGGACGCGGTGGTGGTTTATCCCAGCGCTCCCACAGATATTGAAGTCCGCAAAGCACTGGGGGAAGCCGGAGCCCGAATGGTGGAAAAGGTGATTAAAGATGGCGATACTGTGGGGGTTTCCTGGTCGCGCACCGTGGAAGAAATCTCAAAGAATCTCACCACCCAGCCGCGTAAGCAGGTAGAGATCGTGCAACTGCGCGGGGGCGTAGGCGGGTTCGCGCGCGGACAAAGCGAAATCGAGGCCGTCAATCGTTTTGCTGAGGCTTTTAACGCTGAGGCACACCTCTTGGGAGCGCCCACCGTATTTCAAAGCGCCGAAGCTAAAGCGGCAATGATGAAAGAAAAACAGGTGGCGGCAGCTTTGAAACGAGGACGAGACTCCCGGGTAGCCGTTTTTACCGTGGGAGATGCGGCCAAAAGTTCCTATCTTCTGACCCTGCCTACCCTCTCACGCGATGTGAAACTGTTTTTAGAGCAGAAAGCAGTCGGCGATATTTGTTCTCGTTTCATCGACACCCATGGCCGGGTGTGTCTGCCGGAACTCAACGACCGCACTATGGCGGTCACTCTCGCGCAACTGCGCAGAATTCCCGAAAAAATAATGGTTGCTGGCGGAGGCGCAAAAGTAGCGATCATCAGAGTAGCCCTAGAACACGGCTATGCTAATCGGCTAGTAATAGATGCGGCTACCGCTGCCCAAGTGCTAGATATGCGGGCAAACTAGCCGCTGATCGGAGAACTATCCTTCGTGCTCTTTTTATTACCAGGACGCGCACTAGATAAAACTACCTCGGGGAGGTGGAGCATCTTCACACCTGGAATAGATCCGGTGCCCCGTCATTGCGCGTAGAGTCTTCGCGTCGCTAGATAGGCGGATAACAGGACTTTAGAGATAAGCATTTGCGGTATGTCCCCGCTAGGATAGGAGTATGAGCGATATTAGTGAATTGCGTAAACCTAAAGCCTGGATGAGCGATATGGATGGGGTGCTGGTGCACGAATCCGTGGCGCTACCAGGAGCATGCGAGTTTATTGAAACTCTAAAAGCAAACAGTATTCCGTTCTTGGTACTGACCAACAACTCTATCTATACCAACCGCGACCTATCGGCACGGCTGGCATCCTCGGGATTAGAGGTTCCCGAAGACCGCATCTGGACTTCGGCTAACGCTACTGCCGAATTCTTAAATAGCCAGTCCCCCAACTCTACGGCTTTCGTCATTGGAGAGGCCGGTTTAACCACTGCGATCCACGAAACCGGTTATATCATGACTGAAACCGATCCAGAATATGTAGTCCTGGGTGAAACCCGCTTCTACGATTTTGTGAATATTACCAAAGCGATTCGACTAATCGAAAAGGGCGCGAAGTTCATTTGCACCAACCCGGACACTACCGGTCCTTCCGAGGACGGAACTCTGCCCGCGGTGGGTTCAGTGGCGGCAATGATCACCAAGGCTACCGGGCGCCAGCCCTATTTTGTGGGTAAGCCGAATCCGGTGATGTTCCGGGCTGGACTCAATAAGCTGGGTGCTCACTCTGAGGATGCGGCCATGGTTGGTGACCGCATGGACACTGATATTCACGCCGGTGTAGAAAGCGGCATGGATTCTTATTTGGTACTTTCGGGTTCTACTGCCCGGGAAGATATCCAGAAGTTCCCCTATCGCCCCAAGGCTGTGTTCAACGGGATCGGGGATCTACTACCTCTACTTGGATAGCCTGGTTAGTACACCTAACTGACGGTTAAATCATTAGGGGTGGCTCCCGGCCATTGGCCGGGAGCCACCCCTTTTTCAGTACCTGATTATTCTAGTCAGTTAGCGTCCCCAAAGTAGCTACCATCACGGCTTTAATGGTATGCATCCGGTTTTCAGCCTGGTCAAACACTACTGAGCGTTCCCCACAGAAAACTTCGTCAGTTACTTCCAGCGCCTCAAGACCAGTTTTTTGGTAAATATCCTCTCCCACGGTGGTGGCGCGGTCATGGAAAGCCGGCAGGCAGTGCAAAAACTTTGCCTGCTCCCCTGCCGCGGCCATTAGCTGCGCATTCACCTGGTAGGGCAAGAGCAGCTTAATCCGCTCATCCCAGACTTCTTTCGGCTCTCCCATCGAAACCCAAACATCGGTATACAAGAAGTCGGCATCTTTAACCCCGGCTGCCGGATCATCAGTGTGGGTGATTTTCGCGCCGGTTTGAGCCGCAATTTCATGGGCTTTATCAATCCAGCACTGTTCATTCCACAGCTGCTTAGGGCCGATAATCCGCACATCCATACCCATCATCGCCCCGGAAATCAGTAGCGAATTGGACATATTATTGCGGGCATCCCCCAGGTAGGCAAAAGAAATATCACGCAAGTCCCGCCCGGAATGCTCCATCATAGTTAGCTGGTCACAAAGCATTTGCGTGGGATGCCATTCATCAGTGAGACCGTTCCAAACCGGTACCCCCGATAGGCGCGCCAAAGTCTCTACGTCCTCCTGGCGGCGCCCTCGAAACTCAATCCCGTCATAAAAACGCCCCAGCACTTGCGCGGTGTCCGCCATAGATTCCTTATGCCCAATCTGGGAGGCCACCGGGTCTAGGAAGGTTACGTGCGCTCCCTGGTCGTAGGCAGCTACTTCAAAAGAGCATCGCGTGCGGGTAGAAGTTTTTTCAAAAATGAGGGCGATATTTTTCCCTTTTAGATAAGGCTGTTCAGTTCCTGCATGTTTGGCTGCTTTTAGCTGCGCCGCCAAATCCAGCAGATACCGCCACTCCTCGGCGGTGAAATCGAGTTCTTTTAGAAAATGGCGACCAGATAGTAATGCCACAGTATAACCTTTCTATTTTTTCTGTCCCCTGTCTAACTGGGGTTTAAAGCTAGTTGTCGATGGCTTGGCGCTGAAGCGGACAAGTCATACAGCGCGGCCCTCCGCGCCCACGCCCCAGTTCTGCACTGGGAACTTCCAGAACCTTTACCCCCTGGGAACGCAAGTAATCAATGGTTTGCCAGTTACGGTCATAGGACGTAACCACATTTTCACGAAGCGCCAGCAGGTTACAGGCATCATTCCATTGCCCGCGTTCGGCGCCACTATCAGATTGCGGGGTTTGCAAAATATTAACCGTGCTAACTCCCGCCGCCTGGGCAAGAGCTTCATGCATTTTAGCTTCCGGATGCATCTGCCAAGAGATTTGACCGTCTGCACCCCGGCGAGCAGTAACACTCGCCAACATCCCCAGCTTCTTGTATTTATAAAAAGTATCCCGGTTGACCATAGTTAACACCGTGTCCAGGTGCATTTGGGCTCGCTCCATCGGCATTAGCAGTCCCGTGACCATTTCAACTGACGAGGACGGATCCAGCAGCAGGCGGGAAGCAAGGCGCTCGAAACCGGCAGGACTGGTACGTTCCGAAATCCCGACCAGTATCGAGGTGGGAGACAGGACTTCCACATCTCCGCCTTCACAGGAGGCAGGAGTGTCGGCTAACCCCGCGCCAAACTGGGTAAGACTTTTGCTAAAATCTGGATGAAACCGGTAGATAGCCTGCAAGTTTAAGGTTTCGCGGCGACGGGCAGTCTTTTTCATGGCCGAGAGCATTACTCCCCTGCCAATCCAGGCGGAAGTATCCCGAGTGAACAGGTGGTTAGGCAGCGGCGCTAAGATAAAATCTTCTGTTTCTACTCGCGCCAAAACGGTGGAGGCTACCGCTCCTAATTGAGACTCAATTTCTGCGCGGGTAAGCCCGCTAAGCAAGATTTGAGCCAGCTTTTGGCTCTCCTGCTCTGCCAGGAACTCTCTAAGCGGAGCGCTAAGCGCCACCCCCAAATGGCGATCATCGATAGTCTGTTCCAACAGCCATTTTCGTGCTGGCGCTAAGTCTAAAGTCTCGGCTAAGAGATCTTGCAGATACACAACTTGCGTGCCTTGGGAAGCAAGCGCCGCGCTAAAGGTATCGTGATCTTCACGCGCCTTCTCTAGCCACAAAATATCGTCAAAGAGTAGTTCCTCGCGATTTGAAGGAGTCAGGCGGTCAATTTCGCTCCCGGGACGGTGTACCAGTACTTTTTCTAGTTTCCCGACCTCGGACCAGACTCCACGCATCATGGATTTCCCCTTGCTAGATTATCTGCAAGCCTATGTTATCCCATTAGACGTTAAAGCCGAGAGCGCGTAACTGTTCGCGCCCTTCTTCCGTAATCCGATCCGGTCCCCAAGGGGGCATCCACACCCAATTGATTTGTACTCTGCTGGCCATTGAGCCCAACACCCATTGGGTTTGTTCTTCCAACATATCGGTAAGCGGACAGGCCGCAGAAGTGAGCGTCATCTCGACAATTACTGCCCCATCGGCTTGAATCTCTACCCCGTAAATCAATCCCAAATCTACGATATTAATCCCGAGTTCCGGGTCGATTACATCCTTTAGAGCCTCCAGGACGTCCTCTTCAGTGGGCAGCGCCCCCGCCGGAGGAAGCGCCCCAGATTCTCCGACAGACGCCGGATTTTCACCTGGATTAGCAGAAGCAGATTCTGCAGACTGGTCTGCGCTGTTAGCTGCTGGCAAGTTGTCGGTGCCCTCATTTCCGGCATGTTGGTGTACTTTAGAAGGCTGATAGGGACCGGCATTTTCATTACCGGCTGCCACTTCTTGAAAGCGCTGCGGCACCTCAGCGGTGTTTTCCCAGGGACGTTCTTCACTCATTTTCTTGCCTCGCTTGCGTTTTTGCGATTGATTCTCTCAGTGCCATCCATCCTAAGAGGGCGCATTTAACCCGGTTCGGAAACTTCGAGGTTCCTTGCAGGCTGGCGGCATCTTCTAGGGGATCTAGTATTTCGTCGGGAACTTCTTGCCCTCGCGAATGCATCATTTGGTCAAAGTCTTTCCAAAGCTGCTCGATTTCCGCCAGAGATTTCCCTTCCACTAGGTCGTTCATCATTGACAAGGAAGCCTGGGAAATGGAACAACCCTGCCCCTGCCAGGCCAGACCGGCTAGAGTATCCCCCTCTAAAGTCACTTCTAAAGTAACTTCATCCCCACAGGTAGGATTAACTTGATGGGAGGATATATCCGAAGGTTCTACCTGAGCGCTGCCGTGTTTTTCGGCGGCGTGATCCATAATCACCTGTTGATAAAGCTGATCCAGAGCCGAAACCATTACTTCCCCCTTAAAAAGAAACTACGCACTACCTCTAGACCCGCAATTAGACGGTCAATATCTTCGCGGGAAGAAGCCAAAGATAAAGATGCCCTACAGGATGCTCGCAAACCGTAGTGGGCGTGCAGCGGCAGAGCGCAATGATGACCTACCCGAATTGCTACGTCCTCAGCATCTAGGACTTGACCGACGTCATGGGGATGAATCCCCGCGAAATCAAAAGCCGCAAGTCCTACCCGTTCCCGGTAGTCAGCCGGTCCTAAAAGCCGCAGACCTTTTACAGTCGCCAATCCTTCCAGCAGGTACTGGGTCAAAGCCAATTCGTGGCTACGAATCCGCTCCATCCCCACTTCCTGCAGATAATCTAGTGCCACCGCCCAAGCGTGAATCTGGGCTACCGCTTGCGAGCCGGCCTCGAAACGCTCCGGGACAGGTTGGAAAGTGGATTTGTCCATGGCTACATCGGCGATCATGGAGCCACCTGCCAAGACCGGCGGCAATTGCTCTAACAATTCTCGGCGACCGTACAGGGCGCCAATACCGGTGGGGCCTGTCATTTTATGCCCGGAAAAACAAGCGAAATCTGCGCCCAGGGCTTTAACATCTAGAGGCATGTGGGCGCTGGACTGGCAGGTATCTAACACTACCCAAGCTCCCACCGCGTGAGCCGCCTGGATAATAGGGGCAATATCGGTGATTGCCCCCGAAACATTAGAGGCGTGAGTTACCGCCACTACCTTGGTATTGGCAGTGATCGCGTCCAGGGTTTTAAGATCAATCCGCCCCTGCGGATCTAAATCCAGATAGGCAAACTCGCAGCCGGTGCGCTGGCTAAGCAATTGCCAGGGCACCAGGTTGGCGTGATGTTCCGCCCGAGTAGTGACTACCCGATCGCCCTCACCCACCAGGGGCGCCCCGCCGGTGATCCCGGGATTAGACAAGCCGTAGGCCACCAGATTTAGCGCTTCGGTCGCGTTCTTGGTCCACACGATTTCGTCCGGGGATACCCCCACAAAGCCAGCCAGTTTTGCGCGGGCGTCCTCGAAATATTGACTGGATTCATCGGCCAGCAGATGGGTACCTCGATGCACCGCCCCGTTCGAGTTTTCGTAAAAAGCGTTTTCGGCCTCGATAACGGAACGCGGTTTTTGAGAGGTCGCCGCCGCATCTAAATAGACAATTGGTTTTCCTCCCCGCCCGATACGGGAAAGAATCGGAAAATCAGCGCGTAGCCGCGCTAGTTCCGTATCGGAAAATGGAGAATCCATTAGTTTTGTCCTCTCAAAAACCAGCAACTTACCAGGCCACTAAACTGCGGCTTACAGGTAAGAGTCGTACCCGCTGGTTTCTAGTTTGTCTGCCAGTTCGCTACCTCCGGAATCCACGATCCGCCCATTGGCAAATACGTGCACAAAGTCCGGTTTAATGTAGTTCAAGATCCGCGAGTAGTGGGTGATTACCAGCAGGCCGCAACCTAGTTTTTCGTGAGCGTGGTTAACCCCGGCAGACACGGTGCGCAAAGCATCAATATCCAGGCCAGAGTCAGTTTCATCCAGAATGGCGAACTTGGGGTGCAGAATCTGCATCTGCAGGATTTCTAACCGTTTCTTTTCCCCACCCGAAAATCCGGCGTTGAGGTCGCGGTTAGCAAACTGGGGGTCTACCCGCAGGTCTTCCATGGCCTCTTTAAGTTCTTTTACCCAGGTACGCACCGGCGGAGCCTGTCCATCAACTGCAGTCCGGGCGGTACGCAAGAAGTTAGATACCGTAACTCCAGGAACTTCCACCGGGTATTGCATCGCCAAGAATAAGCCGGCACGTGCCCGATCATCCGGGGAAGATTCCAGAATATTAACCCCGTCTAGGAGCACTTCCCCGCCCTCAATATGGTAACCGGGGTGACCGGCAATCGAATAGGCCAGAGTAGATTTACCCGAACCATTCGGCCCCATAATCGCGTGCTTCTCCCCCGAATTAACCGTTAGAGAGGCACCCTTAAGAATATGTTTTATCCCTTCGGGAGTTTCTACCGAAACTTTCAGGTCTTTAACTTCTAGTTTCCCCATTTATTCATTTCCTTTACTGCGGCTG
>QWCK01002834.1_pt1 | contig 22521 bp, 25 predicted proteins | sample 1972571 | NCBI WGS metagenome assembly QWCK01 (sample SAMN09866710, study PRJNA288562) | Human gut metagenome isolate term2_stool, whole genome shotgun sequencing... | isolation source: gut | host: Homo sapiens | place: USA: California | reverse complement strand
GACCGATAGGTGTGTTTAAATAAAAATTGTTAATGAAATAAACGTAAATCATGCCGAAAAGATAGACCACCATAAGTCCTGCCAGATTGGCAAAAAGAACCCGGCTGAAAGATTTTACTTCTGCAGTTTCACAAATTTTTCCCGTCAACCACGCTCCGGCAATAAATCCCAAAAGATAGCCGAATGTCGGCTGAAAAATATAACCTGGTCCGCCACCCTGGGTAAATACAGGCACGCCTGCCAAACCCAAAGCGACATAGACCGCTACGGAAGCGGCACCTTTTTGGCTCCCCAGTATCAATCCCGCCAAAGTAGTGAATAAAAGTTGCAGCGTAAACGGACACAGCGGCACAGGCACACGGATAAACGCCCCGATAGCCGTCAATGCGGTAAACAGAGAAAACAGGACCAGTTCTCTAGTCTTCCCTTGCGTATTTACTAAATTCTCTTCCCTTTCCAATTTCATAGCCTCCATTGTTTTCTGTTGTATAAATTTCAGTTTACATTTTGATTTTATAACAACTATCCATTTAATTCAATGTTTACAATTTATCCTTTGCATAGTTTATGCTAAATTTAATATCGAAGAAAATAGATGGAATGCTTTAAAATCACTTTCTCTTTTAGTATTTCCCTGCTATACTGAATCTGCTCATAAAATCATATATTTAAGACGGAGGTACCTATGATAAAAAAATGGAAAGTGGCTATTCTTTCTGCTTTACTTGTTTCTTCAGCAGGCGGCATGACAGCGGTTCATGCTGAAAAAGGGGTCACCCTTGCCACCCGCATTCAAAGAAGCGAGTCAAAAGAAACGAAATCGGTCACCTCATGGCATGAAGAAGAACACACTTCGACAACATCAAAAAATGTATATGTTTCTACACCTGATATGGGTATTGCTTTGTTTCCTTCTATGGAAGATATTCTTTTTATTGATGAATACCGTACTGAAAAAAACGCCTCTTATGACGGTCCTGTAAAAAAGAAAGACTGCGGCTTTTACGAAAACGGCGTTCTGGCTATGGTAAAAAGCGGAAAAAACTGGGGCATCATCGGAACTGACGGCACGCTTACATTGCCGCCTTCTTATAAAATACTGAAACCTCTTCGGGACGGTATCTTTAAAGCGGGCAGCAAGAAAAAAGATTTGCAGGTCATAGATAAGAAAGGAAATACGGCTTCACTTCCTCACCCCTCCTCTGAAAATCCCCGGTGGTATAAAGAAAAAGGTTTGTACGGATTTAAAGACACGGATGGAAACGTCCTGATTGCGCCGCGCTATAAAGATGTGCTTGCTCCTTTCAGCGAAGGGATTGCCGTTGTAAAAACAACAAATGGTGAAAATACGGGCATTGATGAAAACGGAAGAGTTTTATTTACGACACCTTTTGAAGATATCCGCCCTTTCCGGTATGGCGTCGCCGAATACAGAAGAAAAGTCAATCATTTCAAAGGCGGTACTTTCTTGGGTCTTGTTATCGCTAATACCGCCGGCGCAAAGGTAACGAATGAATACGGCGCTTACGGCGGTCTATCTCACGATACTAAAAGAGGTTTCATGAACAGGAACGGTGAAATCATCATCGACAGTAAAAATGATATTGTCTATCCCATGACGCCTTACGGCGCTTTCGTAACAAACGGCGGTCTTACTTCTTTTATTTCTCCGGAAGGGAAAGTCATCATCTCTCCCGGGCGCTATGACATAGAAGAGGTGGACGCGGAAGACGGATACGCCGTATTGGAAGAGGAACACCTCGACAAAGACGGCCTCTTTGATTTGGAAACCGGCACGCAACTGATGAGTTTTTCTTACGATGAAATCACTCTTCTGGGACACGGAAGAGCCGTTGTGGAAAAAGGAAAAGCCCACTATCTGTTTGATATCGAAAATGACAGAGTTATTACTGCTCTTCCCGCCGGCGTTGACCTCATGCCTTTCAACGACGAATCCGTGACATGGATGTACAAAAAAGGAAGCTATAACGGCATCATAGATGAAAACGGGCAGATTCTCTATGAAGACACAAAAGCGCCGCTGACACGGGCAGGACAATTCAGACACGGTCTGGCTCCCGCCAAGAAAGATAAAAAGTGGGGCATTATCCGTTCCGACGGCACCTGGCTGGTAGAACCGGCTTACGATGACATCGGATTATTATAAAAGAAACAAAAAACGACGATTCCACACTGTCGTTTTTTTGTGCTTTATGTTTTAAGAGATAATCATGCATATTCCCAAAAAAGAAATCCCGATCCCCAATGCCTGCCGCTTCGACAATTTTTCTTTATATAAAACCGCTCCCGTAAGAATCAGGCAAAGTGTAATCAATGCATTGGTAACGATAAAAGAAATATTCATCGTCCAACCCGCTTTATACATATAAATCGTTCCGATTTCAATCAGCGCGATGGAGAGCCCCAAAATCAGCGCCGACGGATTGAAAGACATGATTTCTTTTTGCCGCCGCCCTTTTTTTCCCGTGATGATGTAAATCAGAAATGACGCCGCCGAGGCCACAAGGTACGTCACCACCAGCGCTGCTATGGGATTCACGCCGCCCGACACTTCTTTGGCGCAAACCTGGTATCCCACGCCCGATATGACGACCAGCGCCACGGGCCACCAAAATGAAAAATTCATCTTTATCCTTTCACAATTAAAAACATGCCTGCCGACGCGGTAATAATTCCGAGAAAAGCCGGCCAAGAAAGAGTTTCTCCGTAAAACAGGAATCCCACCGCCAAAAGAGCAACGACAATCACGGCGGTATAAAAAATAAATCCGATATTCATCGCCCACCCCGCCTTATACATGGAAACGCAGCCCACCTCAAGACCCGTCACGGAAAGACCGATGCCCACCGCCATCCATGACGCATGAGACATATCGGTTAATAAATTTTCGCCGCCGCAAAGGAAAAATAAAGCCGTGCATACCGCCGCGCTCACCAGATACGTTATGCCCAACGCCGCTAAAGGGTCGGTATGAGATGACATTTTTTTGGCGCAGACCTGATAAATAATATCTGCAAAAACAATACAAAGAACAGGCCACCACATGTGAAATATATTTTCCATAATTCTCCTGAAAGCAAAACCGTTTGCACTTTTTTCTTTTATTTTGCCGCTCACAAACGCAACTTCAAAAACAGAATCCGCTCCCACCGGTTTTGCGTTTTGCGCGGATTCCGCTATTTCTTCTCTTTCGGAATATATCATTTTTGCAAGCCCGGGGCAACTGATGCCGTCCCCTATAATTTCCCCGCCTTTTGCGGTATAGTATAAATAAGTCATTTTACAGAGGAGGATTTCCCATGAAAACCATTCACACCAAACACGCACCGGCCGCCATCGGTCCCTATTCACAAGCTGTACAGGCTAATGGTTTTATATTTTTATCCGGCCAGATTGGCATCGTTCCCGAAAAAGGAGCTCTCATTTCTTCCGATTTGAAAGAGCAGGCCGAGCAGGTTTGTCAAAATATCGAGGCTATTTTGAAAAAAGCGGACGTATCCATGGAAAACGTAATCAAAACAACCTGCTTTTTAACAGATATGGACAACTTTTCTCTTTTCAATGAAGTGTATGCACAGCACTTCGTTTCAAAGCCTGCCAGAAGCTGCGTCGCCGTGACGGCGCTTCCCGCCGGCGCTCTTTGTGAAATAGAAGTGATTGCCGTTAAATAAGGAGGTTTTCATGGATTTCTCATCGCTTTGCATCGGGTGCCGCACCTACCGCCGTTTCAAACAGACGCCCATTCCGGAAAAAGATTTACAGGAAATCATGGAAAATGCCCGGATTGTGAGCAGTGCTATGAACGGACAGATTCTTCGGTATGTTCTTGTCAAAAATCCCGAACTCGTCCGTTTGATCCAGCCGTTTTTCCACTTTGCCGGAGCGCTTCCGCCGGAATTGGGTGAGCCGAAAGAGGGAGAAAAACCGGTCGCGTTCATCATTCTCTATCAAGAAGGCATCAAAAATCCCTGGGCGGATATCGATACCGGGATTGCTGCCAGAAACATTGCGCTTGACGCTTATTCGAGAGGCATCGGCACTTGCCTTATGGGGCATGTACAATTTGCACAAATCAGAAAATTCCTCGACATTCCTGAAATATGGATTCCTAAACTGGCTATCGCTTTAGGGTATCCCGATCATACCAGCACGATCGTCGATATGCCGGAAAGCGGCGATGTCCGGTATTATTTGGACGATGAGAAGCAATATTACGTGCCGAAAAGAAAACTGGAAGACATTTTAATTGTCCGCTGACCGGCAAACAAAAAGGACTCTTTCCTTGCCATTAAGGAGAGAGTCCTTTTATTTTTGACATTTTATTGACTATACTACAGACTCTTTATGTTCCAGAATCCATTGGGCGGCCGTGCAGGCCGGGCAGTCGCACCATTTTTCACCTTTTGCCTTGATTTCTTTGGCATGAGCCAGATACGTTTCTGCCGTTTCCCGGCCGAACATTTTCACACCTGCCTCTGTAGAAAGAAAACCGATAAAACGGTCAAGCGGCATTAAATCGGCTTCCAGTTCCGCCACCAATTTCTTTCCCGTTTCCTTTTCACGATCCGTTCCGAGCGCGTCTAACCACTCTTGTCCCGCCGCTTTTAACTCTTTGCAACAGCTTTCTTCTTGAATCATAGTCCGTACACGATCCGCCACTTCTTGTTTCATACAATTCCTCCTTGGAAAAATAAAAACGGATAAAAAGCTTCAAAAGAAATTTTCAGCAAGCTCTGTCTATATTATACAGCAGTCTGTAAAAAAAGGGGGATTTAGCCGTGTGCCGATAAGACAGTAATTTGAGAAAACTACAAAATCGGCATCTGCTAAGCAGGATTGGACAACAAAACAGGCGGCACTCAACTTCGGTTGGGTGTCGCCTGTTTTTACATCTAAGGGTTAAGAATCACCTGTTTTTTGCGCTGAAAAGCAAGGATAAGGAAAAGGAAAAGGGTGAAATAGTTATCGCCTCTGTGCGGTTCTTTTGTGAAACAGCGAATCGCTGCATAGAGGATACCGTTCGCTGGGGAGTGCGTATATTCGTGACTGTGTAAAATACCTCACGAAACTGTAAACCCAATAGGTGGGAACTTCGATGCAGCGCATATCCGATACCAGGAAAATCAGCTCGGGCGTTCAATTTGGATAGCGGTTGTGCGGAGCTGACGCTCAACGACGGCAAGACGGCAATGTGATTGCTTTTAACTGTAACGTCGTAGAAAACGAAATCGCCGACAATATGTATCAGCGGTTTGAACTGGATTGGCTGATCGGTAACGCATCGTTTGAAAATTGAGTGATACATGCTGCCAGTAGATGCTTTTCTATAGGCGGTATTTTATAATATTTACGCCGAAAAGATTGACATTATCAACTAAATAATATATAATATCAACCATAACATCTAAGAAGGGGCATATTATGACTACATCAGAGCAAATTCGTGTTTTATGTGTAAGAACCGGTGTGAGTCTGTCAGAACTTGCGCGAAGAATTAATCAGACACCACAAAATTTCAACGCTAAACTCAAACGAAATACAATAACCCAGGACGAACTTAATCAGATTGCAAAGGCTTTGGATATTACATACGAACAATACTTTGTTTTGGGCAACGGCGAACTCATCAAGTAAGAAAGGGCTTTACTATGACTGAACATAAAATCATATTTGGCGATAGTCGTTCGCTCAACCAAATCAAAGATAAATCTGTGCAGCTAATTATAACATCGCCTCCATACTGGCAATTAAAAGACTATGGCACGGAAGATCAGATTGGTTTTAACGACAGCTACGAAGAATACATAAATAATTTGAATTTGGTATGGAAAGAATGCAATCGTGTCCTTTCTGATGGATGCAGATTGTGCATCAATATTGGGGATCAGTTTGCTCGTTCTGTTTATTACGGCAGATATAAAGTTATTCCGATCAGAACAGAGATAATTCGTTTTTGTGAATCCCTTGGTATGGATTATATGGGAGCTATTATTTGGCAGAAGACCACCACGATGAATACTTCTGGCGGCGGTGCCATTATGGGCAGTTTTCCTTATCCTCGCAATGGTATTCTTAAAATGGATTATGAGTTTATCCTACTTTTCAAAAAATTAGGTAATGCACCTAAGCCAACTCAACAGCAGAAAGAACAGTCTGCAATGACCAAAGAAGAATGGAGTCAGTATTTTTCTTCTCATTGGAATTTTAATGGTGTCAAGCAGCTGGGACATATCGCTATGTTCCCGAAAGAACTTCCTAAACGTCTGATCAAAATGTTTTCTTTTTCGGGAGAAACGGTATTTGATCCGTTTGCGGGTAGCGGAACAACCTCACTTGCTGCAAAAAATCTCGGAAGAAATTCTATCGGTTATGAAATCAACAGAGATTTTAAACCAATCATTCGTGAGAAATTGGGAGTAAGCCAACTCGCATTAGGTGATGATGCAAAGGTGATTTTTGCAGAAGACGATATCGGAAACATTTCTTCTTTTGAGCAACTTCCGTACCTTTTCAACGATCCACATAGAATGGATAAAAAGATTGATGTAAAGAAACTTCAATTCGGTTCGAGGATTGATCAGTCTGAATCGAAGCGAGAGGAATTGTTCAGCGTGAAGAAAGTCATTTCACCCGACAAAATTGAACTAAGCAACGGACTTATAGTTCGACTGTTGGGCATTAAACCGAACCCTTTATATCAAGGTGAAGCTATCAGTTTTCTACAGGAGAAATTTCAAAAACGAAAAGTTTTCTTGAAGTATGATGCTATAAAATATGATGCAGAAAACAATCTAATGTGCTATATGTATCTTGATAATAAAACCTTTATAAACAACCACTTGGTAAGAACAGGATTCGTAGATGTTGATACATCGTTTGATTATACCTATCAAAAGAAATTCCTAAATTCATTTCCTAATTGAAAATGGGCGGAGGTTTTCGCCTCCGCCCTAAGTTTTAGTCTTCAATTTCAATGGTTAAGCCAGTCTTTGTTTTGGTGTAATAGATCATTTTCACAGCGATCGTTTCGGACAGCCGTCCCATTGTTTTATATGTATCGGGTTTCACAGAATACGGAACATTGCCAACATATCCGTCAATGCCAACAGACTCTTCTTCGGGAGTGGCAAGACGATAAGTTGTTCCTCTGCGTTCAGCAAGAGAAGCCAAGATCGCTTTCTGAACATACATACCGTTGAAGGTCTTAGAAATAATGAGATCTTCTACCCAATGTTTAACCATTTCACGATCAATAAGCGGAATAGCATTACGGAGATTCTGCACCTGTGCATAAATCTTATCAGTTGCTTTGTCAAAAGCATCGGGATATCTTTCTACATACCAATCGCGCCAGTTCTCAATAGTGATTTCTTCACCGGAATCCATAAACTCCGGAAACAACTCAGACATCTGACCGACAACAACAGGACGAGTGCCCTGTGCATTTTGATTTGCCCAGTTGATTAACTGAGAAGTGTATTTTGGAAACCTGAAAGTATCGCTTTCGTTGTAGCTTTCTATATTTTCGTTTTTTAGAGTATATTTCATTGTTCATCTTCCTCCTCAATGTAATAATCGATGCTCTTATCTTTCTTGTTTTCGCTATAGTAAACCATTTTCGCATTAATGGTTTCATTGTTTTTTGCAGCAGAATCTTTATAAGTTTCTGATTTGACAGAATATGGGATATCATCAATGTACCCATCAATACCTTGTCCTTCTTCAATCGCATTGGGCTTTCTATATGTAGCTTTTTTCTTGTCTGCAATATCTCTTAGTATTTCGTCTTGGACATAGAGGCCAGAAATGTTTTGCTGAACATTAAATCGTCGTAGTAGTCCACTAAATCTTGTTCGGTAATGGCATTAATAGCTTGTTTCTCTAATTCAAACTGTCTTTTTAACTTCTCCAATCCTTTATTGTATTGCTCAGAATGATTGTCTTGATAATACTTTTTCCAATTTTCAGGGCTCGGTTCTATGGCATTATCTACATAATTAGGGAAAATTTCGGTTGCTAATTTACCCACGGTTTCGGGTCGACTGGAACGAGCATCCTTGTTAACAGTATTAAGAAACGCTGAGTGGTATTTCTTTGGTTTATAAGCGGTTTTGTACTCCGAACTATTTGAAGCTTTAATTTTGTCCTTTGAAATTTTTTAATATCCTTACTCATTATTGTTCTCCAAAAATAATTTATACGTTTCAATTTCAAGCGCATCGGCTATGCGCTGAATATTTTCAAGTGAAATACTCCTGCGATAGCACTGATATATGTTCTATGAAGCCCGCACTTCTCGGCAAAGGCTTCTTGTGATATGCCTAATGCCTGTCGATAGCGCTTCACATTTGTTCCAAAAACTCTTACAATATCCATACTTGCAATCCTCCTTTTTATATGATACAACGTTGAATACAATAAATCTACAGACAATAAGTAGCTGTTTTTGAGGCGGTGATTGAGTGAATTATATTAAATCTTTGCATATTGAAGGTTTTAAGAAGTTTCAAACCTTGGATGTAGAATTTAATGAACACATGAATATTCTTGTTGGCGAGAACGAGGCAGGGAAAAGCACTATACTGGACGCTATCAAAACGGTATTAAATCAGCAATATCGTCTTGCTGACAAATCTGTGTTGAGAGATTTATTCAATGCCCAAATGGTTAAAGCATTTGAAGCCAATCCAAGCGTTAAAACCTTGCCTCGTATCTTGATAGAAGTAGAACTCGTGCTTGACCCTAAAACTAAAAACGCTGATTACTTCTATGGAGAAGTATACGGAACATTAAAAAAACAAGCTGAAAAATTCGGTATCCGATTTGAGTGTAGGTACGATGAATTATTGGGAGCAGGTATGGAGCAATCCATATTGGAGAAGAAAATTCCGTATGAATATTACGCACTTACATGGATGACATTTGCAAACAATCCATATCAGACAATTCGGAGACCGCTTCAGTTCATCGCCATAGATACAACGAACAATGCCTCAGCTCCATCTTTCAATTCTTACAATAGAACATTATTTACAAGTAGATATGATGAGGCAACAAGAGCCAAGGCAAAAAATGATTTTCGCACGAAGTTAGTTGAAGCATTCGACGCTGCAGAACTTCCTGAATTGGGTGATAATCGCAAGTTCGGCGTTGATACGAAAAAAGTTGTATTTGAAGCCATACTTTCCGTTTACGAGGGAGCGATTGCTCTTGAAAATCGTGGTAGTGGCATGGAAAGCCTAATCAAGACGGAAATCGCCTTAGAGAAAGCTAACGGATTAGATGTTATTTTGATGGAAGAACCAGAAAATCACCTGAGCTTCACTACACTTCGCAAAATGCTCCATGAGATTTCTATAAAGCAAAAAGATTCACAGATTATTGTTGCTACACACAACAATATGATCGCCAGCCATCTAAATCTTAACAATGTTCTTTGGATAACAGAAAACGAAGTTAAATCTCTTTCTGGAGTAGATAAAGCCGTGGCAGAGTTCTTTGTCAAGGCTGATGATAATGCTTTTCTTCAGTTGTTACTTTCAAACAAGGTTTTTCTTGTGGAGGGCGCTACCGAATTTTTGCTGCTGCCGTATTTTTACAAACAGATTACTGGTAAAACAATCGAAGAAGATGGTATATCGGTGATCTCTTGTAATGGTATTTCTTATAAAAATTATCTTGAGATCGCCAAAAAGACAAACAAGAAAATATCCGTAATTACGGACAATGATGGTAAACGGAACAGAATAGACGAAGCAATAACATTTAATGAAACCACTACATTGCAGCACATCTTTTTGGGCGCGACAACGGATGATTGGACATGGGAAGCGTGTCTGTATAATTTGAATAAAGCGGCACTTGATGGGATGATAGAAGTTCAGGCAGGAGCTGATTATTTATTCCATAAAAAAGATTACGGTCAAGTTCTTGGGAAAATGTTAAACAACAAAGTGGAGACAGCATATAAGATGCTTGTCTCTGGAGTGGAATTTGAAGTGCCCCAGTACATAAAGGATGCATTTGGATGGCTAAGAAAGTAATTCTTGCCGTTGCTGGTGCGGGAAAGACCTATCATATCTGCCATAAGATAGACCCGGCTAAGAAAAACTTAATACTTGCATATACTCATGAAAACATTCACAACATTCAAAAAGAATTATGTGATGCACATGGATGCGTGCCAGAATTGACAACAATAATGACCTTCGATGCGTTCGTGTACCACAATTTAGTTCTTCCGTATGAACCAAGTATCGCTAATCATTTTTCTATGACTCCTTTTACGAGTAGAGGTATTTGTTTAACCGATCCTCCGCTACAGAGAATAAAGAATGCCAACGGCGAGATGGTAGCTAATCCTCTATATAGGAAAAAGGATAAACTCGCTCATTACGTGACAAAGAAACACCAATACTATTGTGCCACTTTGTCAGAGCTTGCGCTTCAAGTCAAAGAAGGACCAGATTCTCTCATCAAGCGAGCGGCAGCACGATTAAATATGTTCTACGATTCAGTTTTGATTGATGAGTTTCAAGATTTCAGAGAATTTGACTATGAACTAATTATGAAACTTGCAAAGCATTTAAATGACATTCTGCTTGTTGGTGATTTTTATCAGCACTCTGTTTCTGCCCGAAACAACACAGGCAAACCATTTAAAACCTCAAAAGGCGATGTATCATACGCCGAATTTGTAGAAGGTGTATTGAGGTCTGGGTTTGATGTAGATACGACCACTTTGTCAAAGTCCAGGCGATGTTCTGTGGATGTATGCAATTATGTAAGTAATAAACTGGAGATTGATATTACGTCTGCCGGTGATCATATAGGACAAGTAATATGGGCCGATGATATTGCCGACGAGGTGTTGAGCAATGATCTTATTACCAAACTGGTTTATAGTGAAGCTGCAAGGTATTCATTTTCAGTTTTAAATTGGTCATACGCCAAGGGGGATACCGTGGATTGCGCTTGCATAATTCTAACGAAAGATTTCGAGAAACTCGCTGAAGATAAATTCTCGACCAAGAAGATATCTATTTCTACACTGAACAAATTGTACGTTGCTATGACACGTAGCCGTGGCGATTTGTACCTAATAAAAGCATCGACATTTAAAAAATTGCAAAATGCGTATATCAAAAGTAGATATACTTAGCGGTGGATACGTAGAGCTTTTGAAAAAGCAAAATCAGTTCCGCAGGAGCGTAGCCGATTTCTCTGAAATCGTTCAGGGGTTTGGGGCATTTCCCCAACAAGATTGCACGGGTGTATAAACGCGAGCATTGCTTGCCAAGTGCGTTTCGCAGTTGGCAGGTAATGAGAAGTGGGTACCGCCGTGCATTGCTTGCCGGAATGGCAAGCTCCGGTGTGGGTACTCACCGGATTTGCTTGCTATTCTCCGTTTCCCGTGTTAGCAAGCGCCATTTCCTTAATTGGAAATCGGCGGCAACCGCCGCCTTGTCTGCCAAAAAGCGAAACGGACGGGCGCTGTCAATGGCGGCGCAGCCGTTCATCTTGACCATTGACGGCGTTCGTCCGTTTTGCTACTCCGACTGAATTTTTACATAAAATGAACTGAAGTGAAGGAGGCTTGACGAAGTGAATCCGAAAGAAAATGACAATGAGATCATCGAACTGACCGACGAAGAACTGGATGAGATTTTCGCCGACGATGATTTTGATAACGACGAGGAGGACGGTGAAATCCGCTCGTTTTATTTCTCCAATCCTGACCCGTATGCCAAGGTCAAGCCACGCCCCGACGATGCCCCCAAGAGGGAGTTTTCTTTCGATGAAAAGGGCAACATCGTGGTGAAAAATCCGTCCGCCTTTTGGCTGCCCGACGTCAAAATCGTGGAGGAACACGGCGGCACGGAATACACAGTAACCGGCAGCTACGAGGGTACGGAAACCCTCGACAAGAAGCTCAGACGCATTATGGAACAGAACGCCGCCGATGATAAAAATGGTATCACGGAGGACGCCGATGAGTAACGACGTTTCTCTTGATATAAACCCAGAATCCAATCCTGTTCAGACAGTTGCCCCACCGAAGGAGGACAACAATATGTTAAGGGCAACCGACAAAATCACAGCGCTTTATTGCAGACTGTCCGTGGAGGACACCAAAGAGAAAGGCGGCAAGGATGACCCGTCGAACTCCATCCAGCATCAGCAGATCATGTTAATGGAGTATGCAAAATCTCAGCACTTTCCGAACCCGACGTTCTTTATTGATGACGGGTACAGCGGCGTGGATTTTTCCAACCGCCCCGGTTTTCAGAAGATGCTTGCGGAAATTGAAGCCGGTCATGTGGAAGTGGTGATTACGAAAGACCTTTCAAGACTCGGTCGTAATTCATCGCTGACAGGGCTTTATATCAACTACACGTTTCCTCAGTACGGCGTGCGGTATATTGCCATCAACGACCACTTCGACACCATTGACCCCAACAGCACCGACAGCGACATGGCAGGCATTAAGAACTGGTTCAATGAGTGGTATTCCAAGGATACCAGCCGCAAAATCCGCGCCGTCAACAAGGCAAAGGGGGAGCGTGGAAAGCGCTTGACCACCAACGTTCCCTACGGCTACAAACATGACTCTGACGATCCTAAGAAGTGGGTGATTGATGAGGAAGCGGCGCAGATTGTGAAGCGGATTTTTACACTCTGCATGGAGGGAAAAGGGCCGAGCCAGATCGCCGCCCTACTGGAAAAGGAGAAGGTGCTGAACCCCACCGCCTACAAGCAGCGGGAGGGCAGAAAAACACCGCATCAGACTCCGGAGAACGAGTACCGCTGGCACGAAAGCACCGTTGCTTATATCCTCGAATACATGGAGTACACAGGCTGCACGGTCAATTTCAAGACCTATACCAACTCCATCTGGGACAAGAAGCAGCGGGAAAATCCGATGGAGAATCGCAAGATTTTCTATAACACCCACCCGGCAATTATCTCTCTGGAAGTCTTTGATAAGGTGCAGGAGATCAGGTAGCAGCGGCACCGCAGAACAGCAACCGGAAAGAGCAATATGTTCTCCGGCTTGGTGTTTTGCAACGACTGCAAGCAGAAGCTCTACTACTCCACCACCAGCTATTTTGAAAAGCGGCAGGACTTCTTCATCTGCTCCACCCATCGTACCAACAAGGACAAGTGCAGCGGACATTATATCCGTGCCGTTGTGCTGGAACAGATCGTCTGGAAGCACATTCAGGAGGTCATATCGGCAGTCACTCGCTACGAGGCTTATTTCCGTTCCGAAATGGAGCAAAAGCTCCGTATACAGAGTGAAGAATCGCTGCGACTGCATCAGAAGCGGCTGGCACAGGCTGAGAAGCGAATCGGAGAGCTTGACCGCCTTTTCATCCGCATTTACGAGGACAATGTAGCCGGTCGGTTGGATGATGAACGCTTTGCGATGATGAGCAAGAACTACACCGAGGAACAAAAAGACCTCAAAGCCGAGGTCAAGAGTCTGCAACAGCAAATCCATGAACAGGAACAACAGGCAGAGAATATAGAGCAGTTTGTTCAGCGGGTAAAGAGGAACAGTACTCTCACGGAGCTGACCTCTTATGCCCTCAGAGAGCTTGTCAAGGCGGTCTATGTAGATGCACCTGACAAGTCCAGCGGCAAGCGCAGGCAGAAGGTACATATCGAGTACGACCTTGTGGGCTATATTCCCGTGGATGAACTGCTAAAAGCGGAACAGGCATGACCGAGATCATGCCTGTTCCAAGAAATTTGATTTTACTGTCTTACCAGCAGAGGGCCTTCTCCCTCCTTTTTTATGCAATCTCAAAAACAATGGTCATCGTGCTTTCCACTTTCGCATCTCCGCCTTCCATCGGCGTTGTTTCCTGATCCGCCATGCCGTTTGCCGCCGCCATTCTCATATTCATCATATAATTCCGCGGCCCTACATGTACACTGTTGTCAGTTACGGAAATGACATTTGTCACCGTCTTTCCTAAAGAAGCGGCAATGATATCCGCCTTTCTTCTGGCATCCTGAGCGGCTTCTCTCAATGCGTCATCTTTGTATTTTCCCGGATTTCTTACCGTGAACATCACATTTTCAATGCGGTTGGCACCGGCAGAAATCGCAGCATCCATCACACTTCCCGTTTTGGTCAAATCCTCAACAACCACCTTCATACGGTTGTTGACCTGATAGCTTCTGGACTTTACTTTTCCTTTGTCATATTCATAAACGGGGTACATAGTATAATTGTCCGTTTCAATTTTATCGGGAGCCGCTCCGGCGCCGATGACCGCATGTTTCACCTTTGTCATGATATTTGCATTATCCTGGGCCGCTTGTTTGGCATCGGCCGACATGGTTTCCACCGCCAAATACATCACCGCTCTGTTATTTTGAGCAATGACCACTCCGTTTCCTGTCGTTGTAATGCTCCGGCGAGCGTCTTCCGCCTGCGCCGCCATGCAAGAGCAGGCCAGAAGACCCGCTGTTAAAAGCACTGCTAATTTTTTCATAATTTCCTCCTTCAATCCATGACCTGTGCGCCCCAGTCCGGTGTGCACGCTTTGTTTTCGACTACAGTTCAATTTTATCACATTTAGAAACCCTCTTCAAGAAATCCATATCCGACGCCAATGAAATCAAGCACGGCATTGGAACTGCCGTGCTTTTTCTTATAAAACCTTTCCCATGTCAATCATAATCCACCCCGACGCATAAGGGGCGATATCATATTGCTGGAAAATACAATAGATATGATTGTCCGTTCCTATATAAAACTCTTTCGGGAACCCGGAAATATGATAATCATCAAACAGCATGATTCCCCGTTTTTCGCATTGCATTGCCGTTTCTTTACGGAGCCTGTCTACGGTTAATCCGGGCATACGTTTCTGCAAATCCGGCAGCGTCACTTGATTTCCTTCCCGGTCTGAAGTCATCCCCTTTACATACGTAATAGGATGTGCCGCCCCTTTGTACATCACAGCTTCAATAAAAATCACACTGTTCAGATTTCCTTTTCGTCCTTCCTGCCAATGAAGCCACCCCGAAACCTCTCTTTTCATATCTTCTCCGTATAATGCCAGCAGATAACGGTCGGCTTCTTTTCTCATGCGCCCATTAAATTTATCCTTAAAACGTAAATCATCGCCCTCATAAACGGGAATTTTCGCCGTGCTTGTATTTACACGAAGTTCCGCCGTGCGATAGGATTTGCTTTTCTCTCCGGGAATCAATGCCGGTCCCGCCGTCCACGTTTCCGCCTGCACCGCGCCTGAAAAAAAGAGCACGGCGATAAAAACAAAAGTAAATAATTTTATAAGTTTCATAGTTTCTCCTGTTCTCATGCTTCCATTTTTATTCAGTATACCATAGTGATAAAAGTTGACCGGCCGTTTCTTTATATCCGGTCCATGCCGATTTAAAAATAGATTCCGCTACCCATGACTCCTATTTTCCAACTCTGCTTTTCTTCACTCTCATAGCATTTAGTACCTTGTATTACAAAGTACCTTGTGATATATTGAATATGCTTTCCGAATGGCGATACGAAAAGAAAGCGGAAAGGAAGCGTTATGAATATTCAACTGAAAAAAGGTGTCATGGAGATTATCGTTCTGTCCATGCTCCGGAAAAAAGATTTCTACGGATATGAACTTGTTTCCGAAATTTCCAAATATATTGAAATGTCGGAAGGCACAATTTACCCTCTCCTGAACCGTTTCAAAAAAGACGGCCTTGTCGACACCTATCTGGCGGAGTCGCATAACGGGCCGCCGCGGAAATACTACCGCATCACAGAGGCCGGTCACACCGAATATGATGAATCGGTACAGGAATGGTCGGAATTTACAAAAGCTGTCGATTCACTTCTTACAGAAGGAGGAACTATTGATGAGTGAAAAAGAATTTTTAGATCTTCTCCGGTATTATTTCCGGAATGCCAAAACCGAAGATGTCGAAGAAATATTGAATGACTACCGCTCTCATTTTGCAGAAGCGAAAGAAAAAGGACTGACGGAAGAAGAAATATCAAAAGAACTGGGTCGTCCGGAAGATATTTATCTCTCCTACCGGACAGAGGGCGTGGTGAATGAAAAGAGTCATAGGGAAAGACTGTCGGCACGGACGGAAAGGCTGGCGGGCAAGACCCAAAAGAAAGCGGCGGAAACATGGAATGAAATCAGCCCTAAAATACCGGACGCGGCAAACGCCACCGCTTCTATTTTGGTAAAAACTTTTTATTGGACATGCTCTTTCATTTCCTTTTTGATTCTCGGACTGACCGCCCTGATAATTTATCTCCTGTCTGTTCAGTTCAATCCCATTCCGGGCGCCACCCCTCTTCCCGGTCTTCACACGGTCACCCTTTGCGGTCTTGCCGGCACGGGAATCTTTGCCGCTCTTTCCATTTATTTTACAGGTTCACTGGGGAAATCTGCCTATGATAAAGCATCCATTTCGCCCGGCGAAAAAAATCCCTCTTCTTTGCGGAAAGGTGGTGAATGATGATGAAAAAAATCATTATTTGCATGGTACTCTCTCTCGTTTCCCTTCTCATTGCCGCCGGTTCTTTCTTTGTCAATGACATATCCGCCCATCACAACTGGATTGAAACGAACAGAGAGACTCTTTCCGTTTATTTCCATGACAAAAATCACGATGGGAATCATAAAAAAAGAGACGCGAAAAAACAGAAACAGGATGTACCGCAGTCCGTAGAATCCCAAACGGAAAAGAGGAAATTGCCGGACACATCCGCTTCCGGAAACCGCAGAGAGAAACAGGCTGCCAATCCCACGCAGGAACTGCCCGCACAGAAAGCTCCACATACTGACGCCCTGTAATCCGGTTCTCTTATATGGACAATCTGAAATACGGTTCTTCTTTAAATCGGAACCGTATTTTCTTTTTGCAGTTGTATCCGCCGAATCTTTTCCTGGAAATAAGACGGCTCATGATATAATAAAAACGCTAATGGTATTTCAAAGGAGTTTATTATGATTTCTATCGTCACCCCGGTCTATAATGAAGAAGACAATGTCGTTTTTTTTCATGAAGAAATTACAAAAGTCATGAAAACGACCGGTATGGACTATGAACTCATTTACGTCAATGACGGTTCCAAAGACCGGACAGATGAACTTATCTGCGAACTGGCGGAAAAAGACCCTCACGTGCGGGCCGTTACTTTCGCCAGAAATTTCGGGCACCAGATCGCCATCACCTGCGGCATGGACTTGGCACAAGGCGATGCGGTCATTACCATGGACGGCGATATGCAGCACCCGCCGGAACTGATTCCTCTTCTCCTCGAAAAATGGCGGGACGGATACAATATTGTCCAGACAATCCGCACTTCCACGGAAGACTCGGGATTCATCAAGAAAATCACATCTGCCGGTTACTATAAAGTCATCAATTCCATTTCCAAAACGCCGGTCATTCCCGGCGGCTCTGATTTTCGTTTAATGGACAGGAAATCGCTGGACGTTTTTCTCCGTTTCAGAGAACATGCCCGCTTTATCCGCGGCATTGTCGGCGGCCTGGGATTTAGACAGACAACCGTAAAATTTGAAGCCCCCGCCCGTCATGCCGGCGTTTCAAAATTTTCCATGCACAAAATGCTCCACTTCGCGATGGACGGCATTCTCACCAATTCCACCGTCCCGCTCAGAGTCGCTTTTTATGCCGGTGTGATATCCGGCATCATCGGCATTCTCCTTATTCTTCATGTTCTCTATTCTTATCTCATAGGAAATACCGTTCCCGGCTGGACAACGCTGACGATACTGATCGCCTTTTTCGGATCGGTCAATCTGGTCGGAATGGGCATCATCGGCGAATACATCGGCCGCATTTATGAAGAATCGAAAGCCCGGCCGCTCTATTGGATTTCTGATGATACCAACCGCCGCCAAAATAAATAAAATTCCTGAACAGAAAGCAGGTTATCTATGTCCGAACAATCATTTTTTGAAAGTGCCATATTTAATGAACTGAGCGATGATTTGAAACACTATTCCCGCTTCACCGCCACATACCGAATCACCGCCGGAAGCTACGAAAAAGCGAAAAAACTTGCTTTCGGCATCGCTGTCGAACAGACGGTGGAATGCCCGTACGAACTCGTAGAAAATACACGGATCGGCGATACGCTGGTCGGTCAAATCGAAGATATAAAAAAAGGCGCACCCGGCACTTTCGACGCTACGATTTCCTATGCTCCCGAAGCGGTAGAATCGGAATTTACCGAGCTTCTGAACATGCTTTTCGGAAATACGAGTCTCCAGCCCGGTATCCGCCTCATGTCCTTTGAACTTCCTGACGTCATGTACAATGACTACCCCGGTCCCCGTTTCGGAAGAAGCGGCATCCGCGAACTTTGCGGTGTGGAAAAGGGCCCCGTCCTCATGTCCGCCATCAAACCGCTCGGAACACCGACCGCAGATTTTGCCCGTATGGTCTATGAACTGGCCCTCGGCGGCTGTCCACTCATCAAAGACGATCATAGCCTTTTGAACCAAAAGTTTTCCCCCTTTGAAGAACGAGTAAAAGCCTGTGTCGATGCGGTAGAGTCCGCCAATGCCAAAACGGGCGGACAATCAAAATACATTGCCAACTGCACCGCTGACGGACTTTCCTTTTTAGAAAGAGCCTTCAAAGCCAAAGAACTGGGCGCCGGCGGAATCATGGCAGCCCCCGGACTTCTGGGCTTTTCCATGATTCGTGAACTTTCAAAAGACCCTGCATTCGGTCTGCCTATTTACCTGCACCCCTGCTTTTCAGGCTCGCTTGTCTTAAAAGACGACTGCGGCATTTCTCCGTTCTGCTACTACGGACAAATCAGCCGCCTTGCAGGAGCAGACGCCGTCATATTTACCAGTTTCGGCGGTCGCTTTCCCTTTTCACAAGACGTTTGCAAAAACATCTGTGACGGCACGGAAACGGGAATGGCGGATCTTAAACCCATCTTTCCCGTCCCCAGCGGCGGCATGAGATGGCAGCTTTTCCGGCGCATGTATGAAATATACGGCCCGGAAACCATTTTCCTCGTCGGCGGCGCTCTGCAAACTGAGGGACCCGACCTGTCAAGCAATGTGAAACTCTATATAGAAAAATTGCAAGAAGCCCAAGCATAACAAAAAGAAATACGGTAAGTACTTTCTTTTCATACGACGCACAAACAATTGCATATCTGTCATTAAAACAGTCTGCTGATTCTACAGAAATCTGTAAAGCAGGCTGTTTCTTTTATCAAAATATCTTCCATAATGCGCTGAAATATCAGTTATACGGAAAATCTTTGATTCATTGACTCACTGTAACTTCTATGCTATTCTTCATTTGAGCGGATAATATTTCGTTAGCGTTAATTATACCGACTGTGCATGAAATGCTCCCGTACATCCGGGAAAAGATGGAAAGCCGCATCACCTTGGACGCGTATTTTTACGAAAGCCGGGTGATTCTATGAAAATTGGTTTTATCGGAGCAGGAAAAGTGGGCTTCTCTCTCGGTAAGTTTTTTACCGAAGGAGGAATTACGGTGACCGGCTATTTCAGCAGGCATCGAGAGTCTTCCGAAGAGGCCGCCGCATTCACAAACACAAAAAGCTATGAATCTTCAGCACTCATTGCAAAAGAAAGTGATGCGCTTTTTTTGACGGTTCCGGACGGGGAAATTACCTCAGTGTATGAAAAACTGAGAACTTGCGGCATTTCAGGCAAACAAATCTGTCATACCTCCGGTGCTCTATCTGCCGGGGAAGCGTTCCCGCAGATTCAGGAGTACGGCGCCTACGGATATTCGATTCATCCGCTCTTTCCGGTCAGCAGCAAGAAAGAAAGCTGGCAGGAATTGGGGGATGCTTTTTTTTGCCTTGAAGGCGACGGGCCTCATCTCTCCGCATGGAAAGATTTGCTCACCCGTTTAGGAGTAAAGACCCATATTCTGGCAAGCGCGGACAAAGTGCGTTATCACGCCGCCTGTGCCGTTGCCAGCAATCTGGTCTGCGCGCTGGCAAAAGAAAGCGTAGAACTTTTGGAGTCTTGCGGTTTTTCGGAGAAAAACGCCATTGAAGCGCTCGCTCCGCTGATGAAAAGCAATCTTGATCACATCATCAAAGACGGACCCGTAGCAGCTTTCGGACATGAGAATGACAGTTCCCAAATTATTGGAAATGAAACAAAACGGTGAAAAAATCACACAAGTCACCTGCTACGACTACAGCATGGCAAAACTCGTTGACGCGGCAGGCATTCACACCATTCTGGTGGGCGACAGTCTGGGCATGACCATGCAGGGATATCCCGACACGCTCCCCGTTACTGTAGATGAAATGATTGTCTACGGACGCAGCGTTGTCCGCGGTGCCAAAAATCCCTTTATTATCATGGATATGCCCTTTATGAGCTATCAGGTTTCCGTCGCACAGGCCACGGAAAATGCAGGCAGGCTCATCAAAGAAACCGGTGCCAACGCAGTGAAACTGGAAGGCGGCGCTTCCGTAACGGAACAAATCCGTGCCATCACCGCGGCAGGTATTCCCGTTTGCGCCCACATCGGTATGACACCCCAGTCATGGAATGCCTTCGGCGGATTCAAAGTGCAGGGAAAAGGCGAAGAAAAAGCACGGCAGATTCTTGAAGATGCCCTGGCTGTACAAAAAGCCGGTGCTTTCATGTGCGTTCTCGAATGCGTTCCTCCCAAACTTGCCGGATTAATCACAAAACATACAGAAATGGTCACCATCGGAATCGGCGCAGGAAAAGACTGTGACGGTCAGGTTCTCGTCAGCCAGGATCTCCTGGGAATGAACATGGAATTTAACCCTAAATTTGTCCGCCATTTCGGAGAAATCGGACAAGCCATGATTGACGCCTATCAAAGCTACCACAAAGCCGTACAAGGCGAAAGCTTCCCCGCCGCAGAAGAATCCTATGTAAAAAGCGACTGCTCTGACGAATATCTGGCGGAACTGGATCGGGAATACAACAATAAACACTTATAATAAAAAAAGAAAATAGAAAGCATCAGATTTAAATTTTATAATAAACTGACCCCAAAAAGTTAGACCAAGAAACTAATTTAAAGAGGTCAGTTTTATTATGGTAAAATATAGTTTGAATATAAGCACATGATAATACCAGAGTATATAAAAAGAATGGAGATACGTGTGAGTAAAACAAAAAACAGAGAAATGACACAATAGAAAAGCTGTCTCCGCTTGTCGGGGACAGTGTCAACCGATAGGTTGACGAAAGGGGGCAGTTGGAGTAGAAACGAAAGAATGAAAATAAGAGTGAGAAGAAACACAAAACGCATTTTTTCCTATGTATTCACTCTTTCCCCTTTTTTCCTTGCAAAGATTACAAAAGTGGAAATAAGACGCACATGTAATTTTTCTCTTAAAACAAACACAATAAAAAACAAACACACCGTTGATGATGTGTTTGTTTTTTATTCCTTAAACCCGGCATGTTTCATAATGTTACTTCATCAATGAAAGAGGTAACCCATCTGCCGTTTCTTTAGGATTATTTCATTTTTTCCAATACTTCCTGCAGCTTAGCTTCCAAAGCGGCAATCTTTTCGTTTGCTTCACGTCTTACCGCCTCCGTTTCACGCCGCATTTCTTCCACTCTCCTGTCAGCATTCCGGATTTCTTCACGCGCCTCTTCATTTTCCTGTTTCAGACGATCAACTTCATCCTGAAGAATGTAGACAGAAGTAACCGGTCCTTCCGCATACTGCGGCATACGCTGATCACGGGCACGTTTTGCACTGCTGTTTCCGAATCGATAGGATACTCCCGCATTGACCATAATATCAGAGCTTCCGCCATAAGCAAGTCCGCCATGGAGCATCAGGTCTTCACTCTTATAGTATGCAACTCCCAATGCGACCGCTTCTTTTCCTCTGTAGTGACTTACGCCTGCCATAATCTGGCTCCTCTGATAGGGGTCATAATCAAGAGGTTTCAGTGCCGCCATAGCAGCTCCCATAGCGTCACCTTCGCGGCTTTCATCACGAAGACTGTTAATCTGCACCATATTGCTTGTGACCTGCTTGTCCACAAGAGCCAGCTGAGCTACATTCACCGCATCTGTCGGTTTCGTACCGGCAGCCACACCAGTGATTTGCTTTTCACCCGCATTGATTCCCTTGCTGTCAATGGACACGCTTCCTACCTTGACTGAATCAACGGAAATATCTTTATTGAGAGAAACAATTGCCTTATCGGATTCCGTCTTCACAGAAATATTTTCTCCCGCTTCGACCGTTGTACCGCCTTTGCCCTTCATGCTGTCAACAAAATCTTCAGGAGTCTTTCCGCCATTCCCTGGTTGTTCTTTCCAGATGTCATAAGCAGACTTACCGTCCTTGCCGTCTACGCCATCTCTTCCGTTGAGTCCGGGATCACCTTTGTCACCCTTTTCTCCTTTTTCTCCGTCCTTGCCGTCAACGCCATCTCTTCCGTTGAGCCCGGGATCACCTTTGTCA
>QWCK01002546.1_pt1 | contig 22528 bp, 17 predicted proteins | sample 1972571 | NCBI WGS metagenome assembly QWCK01 (sample SAMN09866710, study PRJNA288562) | Human gut metagenome isolate term2_stool, whole genome shotgun sequencing... | isolation source: gut | host: Homo sapiens | place: USA: California | reverse complement strand
ACCTTCGTCAGCTGCAGCTCTCATTTGGTCAACTAGTGGGCCTTCACCTTCAGCTTCCCAAATATCGATATCGCCGTTTTCAAGTAGGTCGATTGCGATATTTTTGTTTACATATTGTAGGATAACGTGTGGGATAGTTGGTTTTTCGCCTTTGAAGTTACCTGCATAGTTTTCGTTGATGCTCATCTTAATCATGTTGTTTCCAAAAGAATCAAACTTGTATGGTCCTGCTGTTACAGTTGGGTTGATCCTGTATTCGTTGTATTCTCTTTGCATAGCATCTTCTATAAGCATACTTGTTGGATCGATATCGCCTGTTTTTCTCTTTTCAAGTTTAGCTATATCTTCATCGTGAGCTTTTTTGGCTTCTTCATAAGCAGCTTTTTCGTCATCTTTTGCATCGTCAGCTGGTGCTGGATTTTCTTCTTCAAATACTTCTTTATTTTTAGCTATTTGAGTATCGATGTTTTCGATATATTTTTGTTTTTCTTCTTCTGTTGGCTCATAGCCGTCTTTAGCTACGATTTTATTACCTTCTGGTGCTACAGCTAGGTTTTCGCTTACTGCATGGATTGGATATGGACCATATCCTCTAAGGGCTGCCTCTTCATAATATGGTAGGAAGGATGCATCTACTGTTACAGAAAATGTGTAGTCATCAATCTTTTTAAGACCGTCAAAGGTATCCTTGTCACCATTTTTATATGCTTCATAGCCAAGTAGTGCGTCATCACCGATAGATGTTGATCCTGATACTAGTTGGTATGATGGATAAGTGTGAAGGAGGGATCCAAATAGGTAGTCATCAGCCTTGATTGGTGTACCATCTGACCATTTAAGATCTTCTTTGATCTTGTAGGTTGTTGTTTCAGATCCGTCAGCATTTTTAACAGTTTCTGGTTCTTCTTTAAGAACTGTCATGTTGTTAATCCAAGCACCTGATTCGTCTTGAACTACTGTTCCGTATCCGTTGTTACCTTCTATTCCTAGGAATCTTCTTGCCTTAACGTCCATAGAGTTGTTTGTCCAACCTTGTAGGAAGTCTCCGTTAAACTCTTGAACAGCACCGATTACTAGGGTGTCATCAGCTGTTTGTTTATCGAAAGAATCAAGTTCTGCTTGTTCGTCAGCGTTTTCTTCGCCCTCAGCATCTTCGCCTTCAGCAGGTTTTTCATCTTCCCCTTCAGCTGGTTTTTCTTCGTTTTCAGTTGTTTCTTCAGCTGGCTTTTCTTCAGTTTTTTCTTTAGCGTCTTCCGCTTTATCTCCACCACATGCAACTAGTGTTGCTGCAAGGCCTAAAGCCATAAGTGATGAAAATACTCTTTTCATTTTCATAAGTTTTCCCCCTAAAAATTAAGTAACTTTTTATAGTATAATATTTTATCTCATTAAACCGATTTTGTCAAGCCCTAAAGCGTTTAGCTTTTCAATTTCGTGTATAATTATGCTATATATTTATCATGTTATCAAGGATATTGTTAATTTTTTATGCAAGTTCTTTCATATTTGATTAGCCCTCTACCTAATTAAATACTTAATATGCGTTGATTTACTCTTTATTTATAATTGCCTATTATCCCTCGCTCTATCTTCTTTTTATAATTTAATTGAATAATATGCAGAAATATTTGTATGATTTGTAGCTCATTTAAAGTAGATTTTTTTATTTACCTTCTAAAAAAAATCTAATTTCTTATTATTTATAGAATAAGATTTTTAGGATTTACCCACAACAAAAGCAAGGATAAATCCTTGCTTTTGTTGTGTACTTAAATTTGTTAGGGTCTTATTTACTACTATTATCTAAACTCATTGCGTTTATTTGATATTCAGATTCCCAAACTGGTGTATTTATATCAAAGCCTTTTACCCTTGCAGTATAACCTGAGTGGTATTGGTTTGAATATAGTGGGATTTCTGGTAGATAATCGTTGTACCATTTTTCAAATGCTTCCCAGTTATCTAGGTAACCTTCCTTATCATCTGGATCTGTCTGACGAAGTTTAACTGTTAGTTCATCAGCAACAGGATCGTTGGTCCTTGTCATGTTGTCAGAACCCTTAGAGTTGTATTGGTACCAAGGGTCAAATGGTGTACCAAAGCTTAAGCCCATGTTGAAAACTGTATATTCAGCATCGTCTTTTGGGTGATAGTAGTAATCAAGGAGGGTAGCAAAAGAGCCTGCTGTTACGTTATATTCCATACCAACTTGCTTAGCGTTTACTGGTACTTGGTTGGAGATTAATGTAGTGATTGGAGATTCATCAGAACCGTATTGGTTAACCTGAAGCTTATTTCCGTTTTCATCATACCTATAGTAGTCAAAACCATCTGGGTTTTTAGAGTATTCTTCATCAGCTTTTGCCTTATCCCAAGCGGTCTTGCCGTCTTTTTCAAATTTGTAAGGTGTAGCATCTAGAAGCTCGTTTGCCTTATCTAGGTTTAGGGTGTATTTGTTAAAGTCATCGCTTGCCTCAAGGTCAGCTCCTCTTTCCTTATACATCCATTGGCTTGTACCATACATACCGTTGGTTACTACACCGTAGCCACCTGCGAATGATTGTACATAGGAGTTTCTGTCCATTAGGTGGGCAATAGCTTGTCTTACTTCTTTATACTTTGTAGCTCCCCTGTCTGTTAGGAATACTACGTTACCATAACCATTTCTCTCGAAGGTATTATAGCCACCAATTTTTCCATCGTCTGCTGCAGCCCTCATTTGATCTATTAGGGCACCTTCAGCTTCTGATTCCCAAAGGTCTATGTCGCCATTTTCAAGTAGGTCGATTGCGATTTTACTGTTTACGTATTGAACTATTACATGTGGAATAGTTGCTTTTTCACCTTTGAAGTTTCCGGCATAATTTTCATTTAGGCTTAGCCTTGCCATATTGTTTTCGAAAGAATCAAACTTGTATGGTCCACAAGAAACTGTTGGGTTAATCCTATATTCATTGAATTCTTTTTGCATAGCTTCTTCAATGAGCATATTAGTTGGATCCATATCGCCTTCTTTTCTCTTTTCGAGTTTGGCTATATCTTCATCGTGAGCCTTTTTAGCTTCATCGTAGGCTTTCTTTTCGTCTTCTGAAGCATCATCAGCTGGTGCTGGAGTTTGATCGTTAAAGTCTTCGTTTGATTTAGCTATTTGAGCATCTATGTTTTCTATATATTTTTTCTTTTCTTCTTCTGTTGGTTCATAGCCTTCTTTAGCTATAATCTTATTTCCTTCTGGTGCGATTGCTAAATTATCAGTAACAGCGTGAATTGGGAAAGGTGCAACTTGTTTTAAGAAGGCTGATTCATAGTAAGGCAAATATGAAGCATCTGTTGTTACTTTGAATGTGTAATCGTCAACTTTTTCTAGACCATCAAAGGTATCCTTATCTCCAGCCTTATATGCTTCATAACCCTTTACAGAGTCTGAACCTATAGAGAAAGCTCCTGTTACTAGTTGATATGAGTGGTAGGTATGGAAGAGCATATCAAAGAGGTAGTTATCGGCTGTGATAGGCTCACCATCAGACCATTTCAAGTCTTTTTTGATAGTGAAAGTAGTTGTTTCTGAACCGTCTGCATTTTTAACTGTTTCTGGTTCTTTTTCGAGTACAGTCATATTTGTTTGCCACTGACCGCCTTCATCTTGAACCATAGTCAAGTATGCATTGTTACCTTCTGTACCTATAAAACGTCTAACTTTAACATCATAAGAGTTGTTTGACCAAGTACCATAGAAGTCCCCGCTCATTTCAGATGTACCAACTACTAGGGTATCATCTGCTGTTTGATTTTCAAAGCCTTCTAGCTCTGCCTTTTCGTCATCAGAGAGAGCATTTTCATCTTCTTTAGAATCTTCTTTGGCATTATCCTTTGAATCTTCTTTATTGTCTTCGTCATCTTTTTTATCTTCCGCTTGATCTACTGCTTGATCATCTTTCTTTTCAGCAGCGTCATCTTTTTTAGCGTCTTCTCCACCACAGGCAACAAGGGTTGCTGCTAGGCCTAGGGCCATCATGGTCGAGAAAATTCTTTTCATTTTCATTGTTTCCCCCTAAAATTTTGTTTAGCTTTTATGATTTATTATTTTATCCTGCTAATGTGATTTTGTCAAGGGGATTTCCCGTATTAATTTTTATATGTTTTTATATTTATTCATTACTTTGTCATTATATCAAGGACTATGTTAAATATCTTCGTATCTTCTTTCACTTTTGATAACACTCTATAGTACTAAACCTCACTGCTATAACAAGGAAATCATTTGCTCTTATTACTGGTTTTTACTTACCCTTTTATTCTTTATTTAGTATAATATTCAATAAAATAATTTATATTTTTAGCAGAAATTAAAATTTTCACAAAGTCTTACAAAGTAATCACAAAAAAATCCCGGGAAAATCCCGGGATGAAAATTATTTTACAAGCTTTAAGCTTCGACTTTTTCTTTCGTTTTATCATCTGTATTTCCATCATCCTTACCAAAACCTAAGAAATCTAGCTTAGTTTCTGAAATGATGATGGCTATAAAGATTAGAATAAAGCCTATAATCTTATTCATAGTTAAAGACTCAATACCCATAAATACTGGAATTAGAATTCCAAATATTGACTCTGTTGCAAGTATTAGAGCTGCAGAAGAGGCTGTAGCATATTTTTGACCTATATTTTGTAATAATAGGGCTACAGTTGTACACATTACAGCGAGATATCCTACTTCAAGTATCGCTTTTTTGCTTAAGACTATAGCAGAGTTATCTTCAAAGATTAATGTTACTATTATAGATAAAACTGCTGCCATGATAAACTGTAGGATGGTCATAAGGATTGGATCCTTGCCTTTTGATAGCTTAGTTACAGCAACTATATGGGCTGCAAATAGCACACCTGATAGAAGGGCAAAGCCATCTCCCATGATAGCTTCCTTACCTTGGTCAAAGACAGAACCACCGTCTCCACCTGCCATAGATACAAAATAAATACCTACTATTGTGAAGGCTGCTGCTATAATATTAAATTTATCAGGCCTTTTCTTCATAGCAAACCATGCTAAAAATGGCACTATTACACAGTAAGAAGCTGATAAAAATGCTGACCTACCTGGATCAGTATAACCTACGCCTATAGTTTGTACTGAATAGGCCATAAATAAAAATACACCTATTATAAGTCCGTTTCTTACATCACTCTTATCCATTTCTCTTAATTTTTTCCAAAATATTATGGATAAGATTAACGCAGATACAGTAAATCTGATTGCAAGAATCATGTTTGGTTCAAAGGTTGCTTGGGCGACCTTTACGACTGTTAAGGAAGATCCCCAAAGGATAGCTACTATAAGTAGTAAGACCTTACCTAATAGTCCTTTTTTCTTACTTCCTTTTAATTTATCACTCATATTTTCTCCTTGTTTTATTTTTCGTGTCATTCATTTACTTTAATTTTATACCCAAATTTGATATTTTTAATAATTTATTTTCTACAAGCAAAAAACTAAAAGAATCTTGTCTAATGAATTTCAACACAAAAAGGGGTTGTTGCAAATTGTGAATAATTATCGTCCCATCAACATAGGATTCTCTCTCAAGGTTTGCCTCTTTGGGCCGGCGGGCCACTTTTATCCCGTCGTTTGATTGAGAGCTTATGATGATATTGAGACGATTTATTCATTCTGCAACAGCCCCTTATATTTATTAATATTTGTCTACAAATATCCTATCAGACTTAGCCCCTTTTAGTCTAAAGTATTTTATTGGCTTGCCTGATTTATCTCCCATGTGACCTATTCTAGGGGTGACTGTAACACCATTTCCTGAATAGTTCATATGGATAATTGTATCTCGATTTTTATTTAGAATAAAGCCTGTATGTCCGCCTTCTCCTAGAGATCTTCCTGGAACACCTGCTACGAATATATCGCCGTAGTCAATCTCGCTAGGGCTTATTTCGTACATGATATCTCCCTTAGCTCCCATAGAAAATAAGGTTTCTGTGTTTCCTATGTAGGCATCTGATTTTAAGAATCCTCCATAGATTAGAGATCTAAATACTGCTGATGAACAGTCTGCCGCTTGTTCTGTAGTTCTTCCGTGGCCCATATCATAGGTTAGGCCGTTATTTCTGGCAGTAAACATCCAATCCATTACATAATCGAGGTTTTTCTCGCCTGCTACCTTATAGCCTGAAACTTGGGCTATACCCTTGGCATCGGTTTTGTACTCTATACCGTTTTGCATATAGGTTGAATTTAAAACTAGACCATTATCGTCAAAGCAATATAAGTTGCCATTTATTTCCCAAACACCTTTTTTAACATAGCCTGCGTTGTTGGTGTGGAAAGTTTTGCCCTGGTAGGTTACCCATTCATCTTTGATTACTTCTGCTATACCTTTATTATCTATATTGAAATAAATCCCGTTGGTAATAGAAGGTCTGCCAGTAATCATAGCACCTGTTTGATAGTTAAATACATAGGTATTGCCGTTTATATTAACAGGTCCTTTTGCAAGAGATCCGTCTTCTATTGTTCTGTAGCTTACACCGTCAAGGGCAAACCACTTATTTTTAGGGTTTGTTACTACACCTACTTGGCTAACTTCGTAATATTTATCAGAAACGATCATCTTCTTATTTGTTTGAAGAACGCCGTTTTTATCAAACATATAGTCCTTATCGCCAATTTTTGTTACACCCTTTGCAATTCTACCATCATCTAGGGTTCTGTAGATTTTTTTATTGACATTTACCCATTTATTTGGCTCGGTATTCATCCTACCCATATTGTCTACAACATAGTAGGAACCTTGGGTTATAAGTTTTTTATTTCTTTGAAGGGTACCCTCATCTGAGAAATAATACTTGTTTTTGCCAACCCAGCTTATACCTTTAAGGATATTGCCGTCTTTATTGTTATAATATATATCCTTGCCAATACTTAGCCATTTATCCCTAGGACTTGAAAGAGCACCTATATTATCTGCCCTATAAATCCTATCTTTAACCTTGATATTAGCATTTTTTACTACTTTATTATTTTTATAATATCTTATTTTATTGTTCTTTTTTAGGAAATAACCACCAGAATTTTTTGAATAATAGTTCTCTTCTTGGATAGTGCTCTGTTCATTATGGACTTCTGTTACCTTGTTAGTATTAGTATATGAATATCCTTCTTTAAGGGCATCATCAAGGTTTCTATCATCATAATAAATTACACCAGGAAGTCTCTTTTCAGTAGCATCCCCATCTTCTTCGATCTTATTTGGATCAGCCAAATCTTGTGGAAAAGATGCATTATATTCATTTTCAAATTCTTTTAAAGATTCACCTTGGTTATCATTATCATCTTGAAGGTCTTCATGGTTATTATTTCCATCAGCCTCGCTATAATCAAGGTTTGTGTAAGACTTATCCTCTATTTTTTGAGTATTGTCAGTTTCATCCTGAATATTATCTACTTTTTCTTGATTTTCCACGCCAAACTCATCCACACTCTCTTTGACAAGTGATTTATTATCCTCATTAGCGTAAGATTTGTCAGCTAGGTTTACAGCAGAAGTAATAAATAATGTCGAGGCGAGCAGGACAGTTTTATTAATTTTTTTCATTGTCTTTTCCCTCTCTTATATTACAATTTAATTACAGGCATTCGTTATCTATTCTAAAATCTATACCCATTATATAATATTTTCGCAATAATTGCAACAAAAAGGTTACAAAATTGTAAAGATTTGCCGACGTTCTCTCTCCCCTCCCCTTAAACACCTACTTTATAAACCCTAGCAAAAATGGTATCATTAGATATATAAAGATAAAATTACGGAAAATTAAAAGGACGGAAATATGAACAGCAAATCAATAATCCTAGCCCTAGCTCTAGGCTTTGTAATAACAGGATGTAAAGACTCTGAGCTTCCTGAGTCCAAGGTATCCGAGGAAACTATAGCCAAGGCCCTAGATGGCAAGGTTGACCTAGAAAAAGAAAAAGCTAAAGAAAAAGCCAAAGAAATGGAAAAAGACTCTGCCGGTGATAAGACAGAAGAATCCAATTTTGCTATAACTGGCGATAATCTAAGAAAACTCATGGTAGATATGGGAGAATTTGCCCCATCCCTAGCTAGAAAACTAGACGACGAAGATTTAGTAAAACTATACAAAAAATGTGAGAAAATGAGCGAAAGAACTGGATATTGGGATGTAAAAGACTTCTTCTTCCAAGAACTAGCCTATAAATACCCAGATAAGTCTCTAAAATTTCCACTTGAATCAATCGAAACAAAATACTACTGGAAAAAATCCCCAGATGATTTAATCGGCGATAAATTTGAATGGGAAAGAAATCTTATGGTGGAAAGCGGAGCAGACTACAACGAAATCTGGTCCTTTACCGACAAAGAAGTAGAAGATGCCTTCCACGAAGCCTACGACAAAGATCCTCTAGCCTACTACGAAGACTATGTAGAAAAGGCATGCGAAATCTTAACAGGCGAAAATACTGAAGATAATACAGAAGAAACAACAGATAATACTGGTGCAGCAGATCCAGAGGACTACAAAGACCTAATCAAATTTGGCTCAAGCGAAAAAGACTACGAAGCCTTAAAAGACGCCATGGTAAACCACTATGAATTTGACAAAGAAGTAGTAGACACTATCCCTAATAAGGATATAGATTTGGCCTATACTAGAGCTCAAAAGCGTCTAGAAGAAACAGGGTTTGGCGACATCGGCCTCCTCTTTGATGAACTAGGCAAACTCTACCCAGGTTCATCTACAATGTATACTGGAGAAAACTAAAGACAAGCAAAAAAGACGGGAAAAATCAAAAATCCCGTCTTTTTCATATTTAGAAATATTAAAAAATCTTCTTTATAAGTTCAAAGGCCTCATAAAGAATGTCTGTACCAGCTTTTGCAAAAGTCATTTGCCTATAATTTTTAAAATCATTCTTATAGCAAGCCTTTAATGATCCAATATTTTCCTTAGCCACATCTGCTGAAAGATATTTGCCACCCTTTATCTTAACAAATTTTTCAAGACCATTAATAAGCTCAGTTGCAAGTCCTTGGCCCCAAAATTCTTTTTTGAAAGCATATCCGATTGCCCAAACATCGCCTTTCATCTTCCATGAACAAGCAGTTCCAATGATTTTTTCATTTATTTTATCAAGAAGAACAAAATAAAAATCATCAGTCCAATTTTCACTATTATCAAGCTCGCCATTTTTAAAACAACTTCTAAGCTCATCCCCATCTTTATAATAGGGATCAGCAAGGTATTTACCAACCTCTACATTCCCCCATATCTCTGCAACTTGGTCGCAATCAGTCATATCCATATCTCGTACAGCTAACCTATCCGTCATAAACCTATATTTACCCATTAAAATCCTCTCAATCGTCCACAATTATATTTTAAACTAAGATAAATACCTCTCAGAAATTCTCATATAGTGCCTATATAGAGCGGTAAACTTTGTTCTGTGGTTTTTCTTCCAAGGTTTATCCCTCCCACAAAAATGAAGTATAACTGTGTTTTCCATAACCCATTCCAGATCTTCCTCGCCCTTGCTTCTGAGTAAGTAAGAGGAATAGTTTCTCGCATCATAATTATAAACAGCGTCATCTAAGGGCAAAACCCTGTCCCCGTACAAGGCATTTAAAATATCCTGATCTGGCAAAAGAAGGTTTTTATAATTTTCGTCCGCATAGGAGAAAATTTCCTCAGCGACAATTTCCTTGCGGGCCTTATCCAAATTTATTAAAAGTAGACCCGAATTATAATAATCTGTATCTGTACCCAGACGGATTTTATTTACATTATTTGCCATATCAGTTTTACCAGTATGGCTTGCCGCCGCAAACAAATAATCGGAAATATCAATATTCCATAAATTTGTAAGAGGATTTATAACCAAAATATCTGGATCAATATACAAAATCTTGGAAAGATTCTCTGGTAAGAGCTTTCCTGCAAGGAGTCTAAAATACATCTCCTTTGGATAACGATCAGTAGTCTTAGCCGAAGAAAAAAGATTGTCGCTGGCCTTTATAGGGAAAAATTTGTAAGAAAATTTTGCCAAATCATTTTCTAAAGCATCAAGCTTTTCATTAGAAATCCCGCTGTGGATAAGGTAGACATTAAAAACCTCACAAGGATTATTTATGTAAATAGAAGTCATAAGGACTTTCATCTGCTTTATGTAATTTTCATCAAGGGTCACAAGTAAATTGGTAGCCATAAAATCTCCTTTAATCTATTTCTTACTTAATTTATACCTTATTTTTTTCCTATTTAATCAAAATATTTGCCCTCAAAAATAAATTCTCCTCCAAAAACATAATTGGATTAGACCAATCCTTTAAAATTCGCATCTATAAGCACAAAAAGACGAGCAACCACTCGTCTTCTTGTGCTTTATTTTATCCTCCTGAGTCCAGAATAATCAAGTTCATAAACCTTATCAAAAACTTTTTCAATAAAATCCTTATCGTGAGAAACAGCGATAATCGCTCCCTTGTAAGCTTTTAAGCTTTCTATAATTTCTGGCTGAGAAAGGGGAGATAGATTTCTTGTTGGCTCATCAAGGATTAGAACTTTCTCCCCATCCATATTCATTTTAGCAAAAAACACCTTAGCCTTTTGTCCGCCCGACAAGTTCTTTAAACTTCTTTGCATCTCTTCTCTGGCAAAATTTAGACTTCCGAGCAAGTTTGAAACCTTTGTTTTATCTTCCTTAGATCCACTCGGGGCAAGAAAGGAGATTGGTGTTTCCGAATCTTTTAGCTTTTCAAAATAATTTTGAGGCATATAAGCTATTTTCAGATTAGATTTTCCAAGATGTTTGTATATTTCCTTTAGAAGAGTCGTCTTTCCCGCACCATTTTTGCCAACTATACAGATTTTTTCAGGTCCTACTACTTTTAAGTCAATGTTTTGAGAAAGTTTTCTATCTCCAACCCAAAGTTTATCCAATTTAAAATCCAAAACCACTTTTGAATTAGCAATCTCAATACTCTCATCAAAAAATATCCCAATAGAATCTTCAAAATCAGGTCTTTGGGTCAAATCTTCTTTTTCCTTATCAAGCCTTTTTCCAAGAGATTTTACGCTAGCCATCTTATCCTTTAGGTTCTTACCTTCTATATCATTTTTAGTCGCATTTATGGCGTGATTTACAGAATCGTAGACTTTTCTATACCTCTCCGCCTTCTTGGCAAATTCTTCCCTCTCCTTATTTGCCGTCATATTTTGAATCCTAATTTGATTTTCTCTTTCCTTAATATATAGATCATAAGATCCATTAAAAACCGTATGTCTCGCGATCTGCCTTCTGTGAACTTGTTCCAAATGAACAATCCTATTAGCGACTTTTCTTAAAAGCTCTGGATCATGAGAAACAAAAATCAGAGGGATATCCATCTGTTGCATTAGTTTTGTAATAAATTTCACCGATTCATAGTCTAAATCATTGGTCGGTTCGTCGAATAAAAACACAGTGGGCTCTTTCAAAAGCTCAAATAAGAGAAGAACTTTTATCCTTTCCCCACCTGAAAGGTTAGATAGTTTTAATTCTCCAAAAATTAAATCTTCATCGAGATCAAAATCAGCTAAATATTTATAAAGCTTATTGTAATCAAGTAGGCTAATGTCAAGGACTTGTTCCATGTAAGAAGCAACTGGCATATCAAGAAGTTTATCATCAAGGCTTTGGGGAAGATAGGCAATCACTTCTCCCTTATTGTGGATCTCTCCGCTTATTTGACCGTATTTTTCAACTTCTTCCCTATTTATTATTGTTTTTATCAAGATAGACTTGCCATTTCCCTCTTCACCTATAAGACCTATCTTATCACCAGGATTAAGGGCAAGGTCAAAGTCTTCCAGTAATTTCCTGTCATCTTTAATTAAATTTATTCCTAATTTTTTTACCTGTAACATATATCCTCCTCGGATGATATGCCACACATGAATAATATTCTATTTTCCTATAATTTTTATAAATTTTCACAAAAAAAGTCCGTCCAAAGTGAACAGACCTATTCCAAAAGAATAATCTTATCCACAATATGGCATACCAAAACACGCCAAGGCAAACCCTCGGCAAAATCAGTATCTATTTCCATATTGCTTATAAAATCATTTCTATATAATTCTCCTTATTTGTTTATAACTTTACTATACTACTTTTATAATTTTTTCAACTCCCAGATTCTAATATAATGACTGTAATACTCTAATTAATTCAAAAAGCCCAGCTACGTAGCTGAGCTTTGTTTTTAGTCTCTAAATTCTCCTGTTACTAGTTTTGATGATATCCAGCCACCGTCTATTTTTAGCCAGTATCTGCCGCCATCATCTACTACTTCTTCGCAGTGGACCTTGTCTCCGTCGTAGACATAGCCTGCTACTCCTGAGTTTAGGTTGGCTTCTGTTCTTATCTCTCCCATGTGGGCATCTATTTTTAGGTCTTTGTTTAAAAAGTCTGATTCTTTATAGATTTCTGTATAGGATGGATTGCCGTTTTGACCGTAAGAGTTATTTATTCTTAGAGCTTCTAGGTCATACTCTTTAGCTAGTTCTCTTCTATTTGCTCTAGCGTCCTTAGAGTCTGTTTTTTCGTCTGTCTTTGTAGTTTCCTTATCGGTTTCTTCAGTGTCTTCTTCTGAAGTTTTTTTATCTTCTTCGTCGTCGATTGAAGTTTCTTTTTCTTCGTCTTTATTATCTTTTTTGTCTGTTTTACCAACGATTTTTTCTTTTAAATCTACTATAGCTTTTGATTCTGGTAAAAGGTCTGCATAGCGGCTAGCTAGCTTTTCTGCTTCCTTTTCATCTCCATCTTCTTGGGCTTTTTTGATATCTACTATAATAGTTTTTTCTAGCTCTTTAAGTTGGTCTTGACCTTTTTTATAATAATCGCCAGCATCTTCTGGTATAGCCTTAAGGATTTTGATTGCTTTTTGGTAGTCCTTATTTTTGATATTTTCTTCGCTAGTTTTGATAGCTTTTTCGTATAGTTTTTGATTTTCCTCTATAGATTGCTCTACTTGAGTATTTCTAGCCATTTCCCTGTTGGCTCCCAGCTTAAAGAAATAAGAAAGAACTATAAATATAACAGCAAAGGCCATTACAGATCCAAGTATCATCCCGTAAGTCATAAGGTCTTTATCTTTTGCCCTCTTTTGTTGTCTCTGACTACGTTTTTGACTATCTTCCTTAGATATTTTTATTTTTTCTCTTGTCTTGTCTTTCTCTTTTATTAGACTAGCCCCGCAAGACTCGCAGATTCTGGCCCCATCTTTATTGTCGTGGCCACAATTTTTACAAATCATATTCCCTCCTATTTATTATTAATCATAGTTTTACTTGCTTATATTATATCATAAAATTTGATATTAATTAATAATTTGAGGAAAATACTCTTATTTTTTGCCCCGGTCTTACTTAGTTAGGAATTTTTTATAAAAACTTAGGTCTTGAACAGTTTCAACAACTCCCTTATATTGACCTTCCTTATCTCTTACTGCGTAATAGGAGATGGCATAATCCTTGCCCTTTATATTTTTTACTAATTTGAAATTGTCTTTTTTCCCTTCTTTAAACTCCTTGATCAAATTTCTAACTATCGGCTCAACCTGAGGAGGATGGCAATAGTAAACTTCCCTGCCCAAAGATGACTGAGGTCTTTTGAAAATTTTCTCAACCTTTGGGTCATTGTAATAAGAAGCTATGTCATTTTCATCAACATAGGTTATCTCCATTTCCAAAGTATCAAGCATAGCCTCTAATTGATCAAGCCTCATTTTTCCCTTGGAGAAATTTATAAAGCCATTTTTAAAGTCTTTCTCGCTTTTATATTCTTTTTCCCTATAAGGTATCAAATCGTGTTTATAATCTCCGAGATCTTTATAAAGTAGGTCCAAATCTTCATCACTTATTGTTTCAAAAACCAAAGGAAATAAGATATTCTCTTCTTTATAGGTCATCTCCTCAGCTCTTTTAATTGTCTCCAGAATTAATTTTTTATCCTCTAATCTTTTGGCTTTCTTAAAATTATTTGCTATATCAATATCAACCGCCCACATTACATCTGATGGACCTGGCTTGTTGTATTTAGCCTTAAGAACTGGATAAATAAGGTCTCCTTTTTTCCTATAGTGAGAAAATACCTTGCCCATATCTTCCCCAATATCATCAATCTCGTCTTTATTTTCTATAGCAAGTCTTGCTTTTGATAAAATGTTTTTTATTGCCTCATTTTCTTTAGCAAAATAATCTATAAAAGATCCTTCTTCATAGACGCTAGAATTTTTCTCACTTTCAGTTTCCCCATGAAATAAGGCAGAATGAACATCACAAAGTTTTCTTACCTCTTGCTTATCCATGCCAGATTCCAACAAATCTTCTTCAGCATCCATGATTTCAGATGAAGATACACCCTCGAAATTTTCCTTAAAATCAGCTCTCACATCTTCAAGATCATCGCCGTCTGCAAGTCTTCTTAGATATGATTTTATAAGCTCTTTTCTTTCAAACACTTTTGGATCTTTTGAAGAATCAATAAGCTCATAGCCAAGATCTTTAAGGCCTTTTTCATAATCGCTAATCCCCATCATCTTAGCTCCGCGTTTTATAGTCATTTTCTTACCCAGGCTATTAAAAAGCATAGCATTATCAAGGCTTTTAAAGCCTACCTTAATCAAATCATTCTTTACTTTATCATTATCTTTACATATCTCATAAACTGTCTTATTAATATCAATTTTCATATTTATCACTCCTAAGTCTATTATATAAAAGCAGATAATGATAATCAGTAACTTTTGTTACAAAAGGAAAATTTTTCAAAAAAAAAGACTAACACAAGGAAATAAGCCTTGTATTAGTCTTGTGTATTATTTAATTTATTTAACAAAAATGCATAGCCAAACAGTATGGTCTTGACTTACTACCCTGTGGACTTGGTGGGGGCTTATAGGAAGGATGTCTCCTGCTTTTAGATTTATGACTTCCCCTTCTAATTCAAGACTTGCTCTTCCCTTTTCAATTTTTACAATTTCTAGCTCATCCTGGTCGTAAAAATCTGTGACTTGGTTTAGAGAACATATTCTTAGTATTTTTATTTTTTCATTTTCAAAGATAAGCTCTTCTATTTCCTCAGTTTCAGAAAAGTTCAAATTATCGAATATATTATATACTGTCATAATATCTCCTATTTAGTATTTTAATCCATGCACATTGTTCAAAATTATATAAACTCCCTATAAAAAAACTCAAGACCTAAGCCCTGAGTTTTCTAATTACAATTTTGAGTTCTTACTTTCCCTCTTTTTTTCTTGATGCAACTATGCCGGCCATAGATATTGCTGAAATACCTGCTAGATAACCTAGACTTGCTACACCTGTTTTTGGGTTTCTTGATCTAGATGGTGCTTCATTTTGTTTTTTAGTATTTCTTACAGCTTTATTTTCTTCATTGTGGTCTTTTTCAGAACCCTCTTCATTATCTTTTTCTTTCTTATTATCTTCTTTTGGAGTTACCTTGTTTTCTGTATCTTTTTCATCTTCATTTTCTTTTGATTCTAATTTATCCTTATCAGTGTCATTTTCTTTATCTGTAGTTTCATCATCAGAATCTTCCATTGCTCCTACATAGTCTGGGAAAAAGAAATCTAAATCAAAGTCATCGTCATCATTGTTAGATGGTTTTGGTTGTGGATTTGGGTCTGGGTTTGGTTTATTGTCATCAACTGGAACTTTACCATCTTTATCAAATCCCTTTAAGTTATAAGTTATGGTAACCTCTTCTTCACAATCAGGTACATTTATAGTTAATTTAATAGGTAAATTTTTTCCTACAAGTTTTCCTAATGTAACATTATTACCAGAACTATCTATTGAATTGGCAATATCAGCTCCTAAAATCTGTTTTAGATTATTCATTAACTCTTGATCATTACCTGAGGCTTTTGAAATTTCTACTATATCTCTTTCCTCTTGATTTCCTATTTGTATTTTAGCAAGTTTATTATTTTTATAGAGATCTACAAGACCGCTTATTAGACCTGTTCCGGATAGATCTTTAGGATCCTTAGTTTCATTTAAGATATTTACCTTAATTTCTTTGTTTGCTGCATCATAAGTCGCTGTGTAGACACCTTCTTTTTCTTTAATATTATCAAACATTGGATCTACTTTTTTTGAGAATTCTTTTTCTAATGCTTCAGGTAATGGACATATTTTAGAATCTGTTGTATTGTTAATGACACCTCTAATGCTATATTCTAGAGGTATTTCTTTTCCATCTTTTCCTCTAACTGTAAGTTTTAGGGTGACTTTTTTACCAACAAAATCATTAAGTTTTTTCGCTCTTCCTAATTCACCCCCTAGTTGAATTGTTACAATTTGTTTAATATTAGTCATAAAATCAGATTCATTATTCGAACCATTTCCTATAGCTAGTAAATCTATCTCGTCTTGCTTGCCAATTTGAAGTTTTATAAGGTTATTATTTTTATATAATTCTGTGAGGTTAGCTACAAGTCCAGTACCCCCTAATTCTTTAATACTTTTATCTTTATCTTGTACAACAACTGTTACTTGTTTTTTATCCTTATCATATTTACCTTCATAGACGCCTTCTTTTGAATTGACATTTCCAAATTTAGAATCTATAGCGTCATTAAAATCTTTTTCAGTTGTGCCTTCAGTATTTGTAGGTGGAACAGCTGTTACAGCTACAGGTTCTTCATCTTCACTGGTTTCTAATTCAGCTACGTCATCAGTTACTTCTTCATCTTCTTCTAACTCAGCTTCGTCGTCAGTACCTTCTTTGTCTTCTTCTAAAGTAGTGGTTGGTTGTTCAGGAGTCTTAGTATCTAGTTCTTGTAAACCTTTTCCCCCCCCCGATACTTTTTTCTGATACACTTGTTGTTTCCAAAGCTCCGTCTGGATTTTCTTCAGCTGCTAGGGATGTATTTGTCACTACAAATGACATTGACAAGGCTAGGGCTAGGATTGCACTTTTGTTTAATCTCATATTTTCCTCCAAAAATTTTTAATAGTTTCCCATTGTCTCTTATAAATAATTATATAATATTTTCACAAATTAGGCAAAAAAAGATGCCTTTATTTCAACAAAAAAGGAGCTATTATTATAAATTTTACAAATAATTAACTCCCTTTTTATTTCATTTTTATATTAATATTGAGGTCAACTTAGTTTTCAAGACACATTTCGTAGATTTTATTTACATCTTCTGGTTTTAATTCTACAAATCCTTTGATGGAGCCGTTTTTGCCACAAGCCTTTTGGCTCATTTCTTCGAAGTGTTCTTCATTTATCCCAATTTTTTTAAGGTTAGAATCTAGACCTAGGTCATTAAAGAAAAATTCTTCAACTTTTTCTATGGTTTCTTTAGCTACTTCCATTTTATCTTTCCCCTTATCTAGGTCGAAGACATTTACCCCTAGGTCGTAGAATTTGTGGACAGTTTTTTCGCTTAAGCAATATTCCATCCATCTTGGGGTGAGGATAGCAAGTCCTAGGCCGTGGGTGATATCGTAGAAGGCTGATAGTTCGTGCTCAATTGGATGGACTGTCCATGATGCAGAGCTTGATTCAGATACAAAGTCATTTATAGCCCAGGATGACGCCCACATGAGGTTGGCTCTGGCTTCGTAATTTTCTGGATCTTTTATGGCGATTGGACCGTATTTGATGACAGTTTTTATCAAGGCTTCCATTATCCTATCTAGCATAAACATTGATCCGTCAACGTTGAAATAAGTTTCAAATATATGAGATAAGATATCTGCAGAACCTGCTGCTGTTTGGAATTTTGGCACTGTATAAGTTAATTCTGGGTTTAGGAAAGAAACTTTTGGTCTTGTATCAGCGTGACCTGATGATAGTTTTTCCTTAGTTTCTGGATTGGTGATTACTCCTCCGCAGTCCATTTCAGATCCTGTTGCTGCCATGGTTAGTACTGTCAATAGTGGGATGGCTGGGCTCATTGGTTTATTTTCTGAGATAAATTCCCATGGGTCAAAATCAGCACAAGCACCTGCTGCCATAAATTTGGATGCATCTATAGTTGATCCACCACCTACAGCAAGGATGGCTCCTATATTATTTTCCTTTATTATCCTAACTCCTTCTCTTACAGAGTCTATTCTAGGGTTTGGCTGAATGCCGCCTAGTTCAAAAACTTCTATACCAGCTTCTTCAAGTTCTTTTTTAACCTTGTCATAAACGCCATTTCTTTTTATAGAGCCTCCACCATAGGTTAGAAGGATTTTGTCAGAGTATTTTTTTGCCTCTTCTCCTATATAATCTAGGGCATCTTTTCCAAAATGAATTTTTGTTCCGATATCGTAAGTAAAATTTTTCATACTATCTCCTCTCTTTTACATATTCCTACCCATTTAAAAAAAATTCCATAGAAAAAACTCTTCCCGAAAATTTTCAGAAAGAGTTTTGTATTATATATATTTTCTTTTGCATTTTTCTTCTATGCCTGTGCTTAGAATTAGAAAACCAAGGCCTATGCCTGTTATAAGTCCCCTGGCAAGGTCTGGCACATTAGAATTTCGTCCTAAAATTAGTGCTATAATTATTAGGGCCAGTCCAATTGTTGAATAGGACTTATGATTTTTCGTCAATTTTCAGCCATCCTTTCAAATTCTATAGAAAACTTATTTAAAATTTTCTTTTCTAGTCTCGATACTGTCATCTGGCTGATGTCAAGACTTTCAGCTATATCTACCTGGGTTCTGCCCTCGTAGTATCTAAGTTCTAGGATTTCTTTTTCCAGATCCGTTAATCTCTCTTTTGATTTTTCTATCAAATCTTTAAGCTCGATTGAATCGAAATTTTTATCTTCTTCACCAATTATTTCGGATAGGTCTATAGCATTTTCTCCCTTTTGAACAGAATATTTCATATCAAGGGACTGGGGAGTATATACCTTGCTTGCTTCCATAGTTTCAAGGATGGTTTCCTCATCTTCTCCTAGATAATCTGCTATGTCTGCTATAGTTGGAACTCTTTGAAGCTCTTGGGGCAGGATTTTCTTTGCCACATTTATCTTTTTATAAAGATTTTGGATGCGCCTTGGCACTCTTATAACCCAGCCCTTGTCCCTGAAATACCTCTTAAGCTCCCCCATAATAGTTGGAGTTGCAAAGGATGAAAAGGCATAGCCCTTACTTGGGTCAAAACGGTCTACGGCGTTTATTAGCCCCAAGCTTGCCACCTGGTAGAGGTCATCTTTTTCTATTCCCTTGCCCACATACTTATTTGACAAGATATCAACTATATACATGTGCTCTTCAATTAGTTCATCTCTGAGCTTTTTATCTCGGGTCCTGTAAAATTCCTCAAACTTTTTATTTATTTCGTCTTTGTACTCTTTGCTGGCATTTGGCTTAGGCATGAGACTGCCTCATAATTATTCTCAGAAGATCCCCCTCTGTTTCTATCTCATCAGCTAGGGCAGAAAGAATTGCATCTCTCATAGCAATAGCCCTTGGGTCATCTTTTTTATCCTTGCCTACTACTTCTAAAGCTAGAGAGTCGTCTCCTACCAAAAAGTTTAGGTCAAGGCCATCTTTTCCCATTTTGTAGTTAATAGCCTCGCTTACTAGGACTTTTAAATCTTCGATTTGTTCAATATTAAAATTAAGTTCTGAACCAAGTCCTGCCACAAAAAGCCTAATGGACTTTTGATATTTTTTGTTGGCAGGGATTTTTATACTAATCTTATCCATTTCTACTCCATATTAAAGACATCTGTTAGGTCTGTAATTTTAAATAGTTTGAGGATATTTTCCTTAGGATTTATGATAGATACTGACTTACCTTTTTCATTTAAAATCTTATAGATTTTCATAAATAGTCCTAAGCCTGTGGAATCAAGGTAGTCAAGATCTTTTATATCTATCACTATATCCTTATCTGCGTCCTGAATTTCTTTTTCTATGAAGCTTTTAAATTCGTCTTCTGAATAGATATCTAGGTCGCCTTTAACTTCCACTAGTAAATATTTTTCCTTATCGCAAATCTTACTTTCAAACATCTTTTCCCTCATCTTCCAAAATGTTGTCATAGGTTGTTACTGAAACTATAGAGTCTTCTTCGCTTGCTAGGTTTTTTAGCTTAACACCCATGGTACTTCTACCTGTAGTTGATACATCTCTAGCTGATAATCTAATCATATCGCCTTTTTTAGATACCATCATAATATCTGTATCTAAGTCTACTGGGAGGGTGTCAACGACTTTTCCAGTCTTTTCATTGACCTTGTGGCATCTTACGCCCTTGCCTCCCCTGTTTTGATTTTTGAAGTTGTTAAAGGATGTCTTTTTGCCAAAGCCATTTCTTGTCACAACTAAAAGATAGGTTTCTTCTCCCTTGATATTCATACTTACGACTGAGTCGCCCTCATCAAGTTTAATTGCCCTAACTCCCATAGCTGTCCTGCCCATGGTTCTAACATCTTTTGTATTAAACTGGATAGTCATACCATTTTGACTTGATATAATTAGTTCTTCGTCCTTTTCTATTTGTCTAACTGAAATCAACTTGTCACCTTCTCTTAGGGAAATAGCGATAATTCCGTTTCTCCTGATATTGGTGAAGTTTTCAGCATCGGTCTTTTTAATTTGACCGTCTTTGGTTTGTAGGACTAATTGGCTGTTTTTGCCAAGTTCTGATAGGGTAATCATCTCTGTGATTTTCTCGCCGCTTTCAAGATTTAGGATATTAATAATTGCCTGACCACGGGATGTACGGGAACCTTCTGGCACCTTGTAGGCTTCTAGAGAATAAACCTTACCTAGGGATGTGAAGATTAATAGGTCTTCGTGGGTGTTGGTTGTGATTATCTTTTTGATAAAGTCACCTTCCTTGGTATTGCCAGCAGCAATGCCCTTGCCTCCCCTATTTTGAACCTTGTAGGTATCTATAGGAAGTCTCTTAATATAACCATCTTTTGTTAGAGTAATTAGAATATCCTCTTCTTCGATAAGCTCAGTTATATCAAGTTCTCCCTCATCTGGGACAATCTTTGTACGTCTGTCATCAGCGTATTTTTCCTTTATCTCTGTTATTTCATCAATTATTAGGTTGATTAAGGTTTCTTCAGAGTTTAGGATTGATAGTAAATACTCAATTGTATCTGCAAGTTCCTTATTTTCTTGATTTAGCTTTTCAATCTCTAGACCAGATAGACGTTTTAATTGCATATCCAAAATAGCTTGAGATTGAGCATCTGATAGTTTGTACCTATCAAAGAAAATCTTTTTGATTTCGTCATTATCATAGGATGATCTAATAATTTTTATTATCTCATCTATATGATCAATAGCTATAATAAGACCTTCTACTATATGTTTTCTCTCGCGAGCCTTGGATAGGTCAAAGTTGGTCCTACGGGTTACCACTTCTTTTTGGTGGTCTACGTAGTTCGCTATTAGCTCCTTTAGGTTTAAAATCTTTGGCTCGCCATTAACGAGCGCTAGGTTTATAATACCGAAGGTATTTTCTAGTTGGGTATATTTGTAGAGGTTGTTTAGGACAATATTTGCATTGGAATCTCTCTTGATTTCAATAACAATTCTCATACCCCTTCTGTCAGATTCATCTCTGATATCGGAAATTCCATCTATTCTCTTTTCCTTAACTAGGTCGGCAATTTTTTCTATTAGCCTTGCCTTATTGACCTGGTAGGGAATTTCTGAAATTATAATTCTTTCCCTATTTTTCTTGAAAGGTTCAATTCTGGCTACTGCTCTTTGCTTAATCTTGCCTCTGCCTGTCATATAGGCATCTTTTATGCCGGACTTGCCTAAAATTAGGGCACCAGTTGGGAAATCTGGTCCAGGAATGATTTTTATAAGATCATCTATTTCAATTTCTGGATCTCTCATGTAGGCTATACAAGCATCTATCGCTTCGCCTAAGTTGTGAGGAGCCATATTGGTTGCCATACCTACGGCTATACCGTTTGAACCATTTACTAAAAGATTTGGAAACCTTGAAGGAAGGACGGATGGTTCCATTTCTTCTCCATCGAAGTTTGGAATAAAGTCTACTGTGTCCTTATTTATATCCCTTAACATTTCCTTGGCAATCTTGCTCATCCTTACTTCTGTGTAACGCATGGCAGCTGCCTGATCTCCATCTATAGAACCAAAGTTACCCTGACCTTGGGCTAGAGGATATCTGGTTGAAAAGTCTTGGGCAAGCCTTACTAGGGCATCGTAGATTGCAGTATCACCGTGTGGGTGAAATTTACCCATTACATCCCCGACAACCCTGGCTGATTTTCTGGTTGGTTTATTTGGATCAAGGCCTAACTGTTGCATGCCGTAGAGGATTCTCCTGTGAACAGGCTTTAGTCCATCGCGCACATCTGGTAGGGCTCTTGCTACTATTACAGACATTGAATATTCAAGATAAGATGATTTCATCTTCTTTTCAAGGTCTATATTAATTATGTTTTGATTTTCTGTCATTTAAGCCTCCTAT
>QWCK01005308.1_pt1 | contig 22577 bp, 14 predicted proteins | sample 1972571 | NCBI WGS metagenome assembly QWCK01 (sample SAMN09866710, study PRJNA288562) | Human gut metagenome isolate term2_stool, whole genome shotgun sequencing... | isolation source: gut | host: Homo sapiens | place: USA: California | reverse complement strand
ACATTTCTGTTGTGCAAGAAATATGTACAATAAAATGAATTTTGTCGCTTTGCAAGCAAAATCCCACTAAACCCTATAGGTTGCGGATTTGAGGATTATAATGAACTTACTAAAGATCATCTCTTGGAAGTTACCGATTTTGCAATTCCGGGTGAAGAAGAAGATACCAGAAACCTGTGGAATTCTCAAATAGAAATTTTAAGAAGGATATGTGGGGTATAATTCCAAAAATAATGTAAAAACATCATTACCTCTCCGTTTTTTATGCTACTTTTGTGCGCTGATAATGATAATATAAGGAATGCTACGCATAAAAAAACTTGATATATTTGTATTAAAGAGCTTTTTGTTGCTCTTTGCGGGAACTTTTTTCATCTGTTTATTTATCTTCATGATGCAGTTTTTATGGAGATATGTAGATGAGTTGGTGGGGAAGGGATTGGAGATTAATGTACTTGCACAGTTTTTCTTTTATTCAGGATTAACCCTTATACCTTTGTCTCTTCCTCTTGCCATCCTGTTGGCTGCATTGATGACTTTTGGTAACTTTGGAGAACGTTATGAATTGCTTTCAATGAAAGCTGCGGGTATTCCCTTATTACGTATAATCCGTCCGGTTGTATTGTTTTGTGTGTTTTTGGGGGGAATGTCTTTTTTCTTCCAGAATATTATTGGTCCACGTGCTCAAAAGCAATTATGGACATTGTTGGTTTCCATGAAACAAAAATCACCGGAAGTTGATATTCCGGAAGGTGTTTTCTATAGTGATATCGATGGATATAATATTTATGTAAAGCATAAAGATCGTAAGACTGGTCTGCTGAAAGATATTTTGATTTATAATTTTTCAGATGGTTTTGAAAATGCTCATATCATTTGGGCAGCAGAAGGAAAACTGGAGTTGACAGCAGACAAACAACATCTGTTCCTGCATCTGTATAATGGTGAGCAGTTTGAAAATCTGAAGTCACAGTCTGTTATTTCTCGTAACGTACCTTATCGACGGGAAACTTTCAAGGAAAAGCATACATTGATTCAGTTTAGTTCGGAGTTTAATATGGTGGACGGAAGTTTTCTTGACCGTCGTTCGGATATTAAGAATATGCACGAAATATCTGTTGCCATAGACTCACTTACAACGCATGCCGATAGTGTAGGACGTTCTATGTATAGCGATATTATGTCTACCACTTACCGGGGAGCTGTTCTGACTCCGGCAGATTCTGTAAAAATAAAAACCGAGAATATTGCTGTTATCAATACAGACAGTATTTATAATTCGATGACTTCACAGGAAAAGTTAAAGGTGCTGACAACAACAGAGAATCGGGTGAAGTCGTTGTCTACAGATTGGGATATGAAGAGTTTCCTTACCAAAGATACAGACAATAGCATTCGCTCTCACCGTTCAGACTGGCATAAAAAGATAACTTTATCTTTGGCATGTATCATATTCTTCTTTATCGGAGCACCTTTAGGAGCTATTATCCGAAAAGGAGGACTTGGAATGCCGGTTGTTATTTCTGTATTGATCTTTGTCATCTATTATATTATCGACTCTGGAGCAACCCGTGTTGCAAAGAGTGGGGAAATGAATATCGTTTTAGGTACTTGGATGAGTACAATAGTCTTAGCCCCCTTGGGAGCATTTTTTACCTATAAGTCAAATAAAGACTCTGTTGTGTTTAACTTAGACGTTTATGCAGCTTTCTTCAGAAAGTTGTTAGGCATACGTCAGTCTAGACATATGTTTAAGAAAGAGGTTATTATTCATACGCCTGAGTATGCAAAAGATATTGAAATATTGGATGAGATAAGTAAAGACTGTCAGACATATCTGGAAACTCATCGATTGAAAGGAATGCCTAATTACATTCAGATTTTTACTAATAACAAGCATGATGATGCAATAGCTGAAATTAGTAAAAAAATGGAAGCGCTTATTGAAGAGCTTTCAAATACTAAAGATGCTGTTTTGCTGAATCTGATGAACAATTATCCTTTCTTGTCGGTTAAAGCACATAAGAGCTTGTTCGACAACCGATGGCTGAATTTGCTGTTTGGTATTATTGTACCAGCCGGATTATTGCTTTATCTGAATATCTGGCGATACAGGCTTCGTCTGGAAAAGGACTTGAGAGTGATTATAAAAACCAACCAAAGTATAATAGAGCAAATAGAAAAACAACAATTATATTTACAAAAATAGCATTATGAATAAAATTAAATTAGATACCATTGAAGAAGCGATAGAAGATTTCCGTAAGGGTGAGTTCGTTATTGTCGTTGATGACGAAGACCGTGAAAATGAAGGTGATTTGATTATCGCTGCAGAGTTGATTACTCCGGAAAAAGTTAATTTCATGCTGAAGCATGCCAGAGGAGTACTTTGTGCACCTATTACTATTTCGCGTTGTAAGGAATTGGATTTACCACATCAGGTTTCGAATAATACTTCTGTTTTAGGAACACCGTTTACCGTTACAGTCGATAAACTGGAAGGTTGTAGCACAGGAGTTTCGGCTGTCGATCGTGCTGCTACCATTCGTGCTCTTGCCGATCCTGCTTCTACACCAGAAACATTTGGACGTCCTGGACACATTAATCCGTTGTATGCACAAGATAAAGGAGTATTACGTCGTGCCGGACATACTGAAGCATGTATTGATATGGCAAAACTTGCCGGATTATATCCAGCAGGTGCTTTGATGGAAGTAATGAATGAAGATGGTACAATGGCCCGTCTTCCGGAACTTCGCAAAATGGCAGACGAATATGGCTTTAAACTTATTTCTATAGCCGATCTGATTGCTTACCGCTTGAAACAGGAGTCATTGGTAGAAAAAGGTGTAGAAGTAGATATGCCTACAGAGTTTGGACATTTCCGTCTTATACCGTTCCGTCAGAAAAGTAATGGATTGGAACATGTTGCTTTGATTAAAGGACAGTTCACTCCTGATGAACCTGTATTGGTACGTGTTCATTCTTCATGTGCAACCGGTGATATTTTCGGTTCATTGCGTTGTGATTGTGGCGACCAGCTTCATAAGGCTATGCAGATGATTGACCAGGAAGGAAAAGGAGCTGTTATCTATCTTATCCAAGAGGGTAGAGGTATCGGTTTGATGGAAAAGATGAAAGCATACAAGTTACAGGAAGAAGGCATGGATACTGTAGACGCTAATATTTGTCTGGGCCATCAGGCTGATGAACGCGATTACGGAGTTGGTGCTCAGATCTTGCGTGAAGTAGGTATTCATAAAATGCGTTTACTTACCAATAATCCGGTAAAACGTGTAGGACTTGAAGCTTATGGATTGGAAATTGTAGAAAATGTACCAATCGAGATAACTCCAAATCAATACAACGAACGTTATCTCCATACTAAAAAAGACCGTATGGGGCATACCTTACATTTTAACAAGTAATTTTTATTATTATGGAAACAAATAATTTAGTAAAGACTTATGCCTCTAAGGCTGTGCAGTCTGCTTTAATGCGTAGTGTGTACACATGGATGACTCTTGCTTTGGTTATTACAGGATTCGTTTCTATGTATGTAGCCAAATCGTATACACTTTTGTCTGTAATTATGCAGAACTCTATGGCTTTCTGGGGACTGATTATAGCAGAATTAGGACTAGTATGGTATTTGTCTGCCCGAATTAATAAGATGTCTTTTACTACTGCTACTGTCCTGTTTATCGTTTACTCTATATTGAATGGTGTGACATTGGCATTTATATTCTTGATTTATACCATGAGTTCCATTGCCACTACCTTCTTTGTTACTGCAGGCACATTTGGGGTGATGGCTCTTTTCGGATATGTTACGAAGAAAGATCTTACTCGTATCGGAAGTTTGTGTATCATGGGAGTAATAGGTATCATTATTGCTTCGGTAGTAAATATGTTTCTGCATAACTCGATGATGGACCTGATTATTTCCTGTATAGGAGTATTGCTTTTTGTCGGGCTGACTGCTTACGATTCACAAAAGATCAAACAGTTGCTTACTGCAGATGATATAGAGGTAAATGAGACAACACAAAAGATTGCTTTAATGGGAGCGATGACTTTATACCTCGATTTTATCAACTTGTTTTTGTACCTGTTGCGCTTGCTCGGTGACAGAAAGTAAGATAAATTCTTTTTTATTTGAAAGAAAACGACTTATTTTGCATAAAATTTTGAACTAAATAAAACAAAGGCAATGAATCAACTATCAGATCGTTTGAATAGCTTGTCACCTTCGGCGACATTGGCTATGTCACAAAAAAGTAGTGAACTTAAAGCACAAGGTGTTGATGTTATTAATTTAAGTGTCGGTGAACCCGATTTCAATACTCCCGACCATATAAAAGAAGCTGCAAAGCAAGCAATCGATGAAAACTATTCACGTTACTCTCCTGTAGCCGGATATCCAGCTTTGCGTAATGCTATCGTTGCTAAACTGAAAAATGAGAACGGTTTGGAATATACTGCTGCTCAGATTAGTTGTGCAAACGGTGCAAAACAATCTGTTTGCAACACAATCATGGCTTTAATCAATAAAGGTGATGAAGTTATCGTGCCTGCTCCTTATTGGGTTAGCTATCCGGAAATGGTGAAGCTTGCCGAAGGAACTCCTGTTATTGTACGTGCTGGTATTGATCAAGATTTTAAAATTACTCCGGCACAGCTTGAGGCTGCTATTACTTCTAAAACTCGTGCGCTGATACTTTGTTCTCCTTCTAACCCGACTGGTTCTGTATATTCACAGGAAGAACTGAAAGGATTGGCAGAAGTGTTGGCTAAACACGAACGTGTTATCGTTATTGCTGACGAAATTTATGAGCACATTAACTACATCGGCAAACATCAGAGCATTGCTCAGTTTGCAGAAATTAAAGACCGTGTAGTTATTGTAAACGGTGTGTCTAAAGCTTATGCTATGACGGGATGGCGTATTGGTTTCATTGCCGGACCAGAATGGATTGTAAAAGGTGTGAATAAATTGCAGGGACAATATACTTCAGGACCTTGCTCTGTTTCACAAAAAGCTGCTGAAGCTGCTTATACTGGAACACAGGCTCCGGTAGAAGAAATGCGTAAAGCATTCGAACGCCGTCGTGACCTCATTGTGAAACTGGCAAAAGAAATTCCTGGATTCGAAGTAAACTTCCCTCAAGGTGCTTTCTATTTATTCCCGAAATGTGATTCATTCTTTGGAAAGAAAGACGGTGACCGTGTTATCAATAATGCTGACGACTTGGCAATGTATCTGTTGGAAGTAGGTCATGTAGCGTGTCAAACATTGATAGCGGTTTTTTTATTGTTTCCCTTTTTTAAATTCACTGGGAGATATGCCACAGCATCTTTTGAAGAATTTACAGAAAGCGGCCTAGTCAGAGAAAGAAAGTAGCTCTGCCACATTCTGTATCGAATGAGCCGGATTTTGCAGATAGGCTTTGGCTTCTATTAATAAATATTCATCTATAACATTTCTTTAAATTGAGCATTATCGGATGACATCCGCGTAATTTGATCAATCCATAATTTACTAGTACTATTATTTTCCGTTAAAATCCTGTCCTTTATGTACCGTTATTTCCCACTAGTTTAATCCCCAATTAGCAACTCCTATATACTTTTTGTCACATGAAATTTTAATCCCTTGAACCTTATGTCTATTAAAAACATTATCCAAAAAGGAGAGCATTCTGGTGCTGTCGTGATAGCGTTCTAATCAGAGCTTAAGTTATAACCGGAAGACTTTGAAACTCCGGTCTTAAAGTTTGACAGTTATCGTTTATCTGGATATTTCTGTATGCAACATCAGATTTCCACGTATGAAAGGCAATTATGCCATTTTTTAATGTAACATCATTGCGTTTAAATGTTATATACTATTGTCATTCAAGAAAATCTCAATTTCTTTTTCTTCTATCTTAGCCCTCAGGACATTTCACTTTTTAGGATTAAAATTTATTTGAACTTCGGTAAGTGGACGGAAGTCCTGCTGATGTCTAGTTATAATCACTTTTCTTCCATTTGTTGTCAGACTGACTTCATAACCGTTAAAAAGATCAGCACCTACATCCGGCATAAGCAACAGTATTCCGGCATTATCACCTTTCCCATTAAAACGAAATTCGGTTTCAGTCCACTCCCATGTTCCACTTCTTTCAAGTCATAAGCAAGTTTTTCACCATAATGAGCAGAAATATTCAAAATGTTGTTAGTAATATACCAATGACCCTCGTATGTAGTAGAATCTTTTATTTTTCCTCTGCATCAGTTCCTCAAAACTTTCACTGAATATTTTTGATCATATAATCTGCCATGGATTTCATGATTTACATCTTCAATACAAGCTCCATAAAGTCATGGGGTAATATTTTGCTTTACTCTATATGGAGCACAACATTTTCTTGCGCATACTAGTGAATGTTTTTCACCATAATCCATATACAACAGTTAAAATTTTTTTATTCATAAAATTTCTCTTTTCTTTCCATAGAATGTTGATTGGAAATTAATTTTATTCCCATATAGATTTCATAGGGTTTACTTTAAGTGATTTGATTTTGATATTATTCCCCCAAAACAAATAACCGTTGTCATTATTTTTTTTTCTTTCTACATAATGTACGTAAGCACCATTATCCACAAATACTTCGGCAATACTACGGTCTACAATCATATCTACCGATAGTTCCATACTTGTCATCTTTTCAGGAGAATAAAATGTTCCATTCACACGATTTCCATTCATGTCATAATCCAGTAGATTTTGCCCTTTATAGCTCAGACCGGCACTTGTAGCATGAGATAAACTAATAATAAAGCGAAGACGTAATACATCATTATCGGAGTACGCTTTCAATAATTCATTGGCCTGATCAATTGTCAAATTCGAGGCTTCAATACCTGAAAGCTCAAGTTGTTCCAACTCCCTTATCGGGTTACAGAATAGGCGTATCCCATCTTTCGTAGTACGTAAAGACAGTTCTGACGGTAATGTCTGACATCCATTAATAGGAAGACCGGAATGATTGACACGCCCCCATCCTATTTGAATTCGACGACCGTCTGTCATTGGTATGTTGTTAAATGTTTGAGCTGCATAAACATTTCCTCCACTGAAATAATATTTACCAGCTTCCGGCGTAAATTTCTTCCCATTAAAAGAACCTATCATATAAGTACCTGATGCACCGTACATCACCCATTTTTTATTATTTGAATCCCCATCTACAGGAAGTTCGAAAAGTTCCGGACATTCCCAAAATCCTGTTATATGGCTTTCATAAGTCCAATCCTTGAGATTATGGGAAGTATAAATACTATGTCCATCACGTTCATTTAATACCATAACCCACTCATTATTATTATTGTACCAAAATACTTTGGGATCACGAGTGTCTACTGTATTCCACTTAAGACCTGAATCTATAATTGGATTATCCTTATATTTTGTCCACGTACGTCCTTTATCCAAACTATAAGCAAGACATTGTACTTGTTTTTTCCCAGCTCCTGTATAAATGGCTATCATGGCATGATTATCTTTTGTTCCAAACCCTGAAGTATTATTATAATCTATTACTGCAGAACCAGAAAAAGCTGCGCCATTCTGATCTGGGTAAATAGCTTCATTGAGTTCTTTCCAATGCAGTAGATCATTGCTAACGGCATGTCCCCAATGCATGTTTTCCCACTCTTTTTCGTATGGATTATGTTGATAAAACAAATGAAATTCCCCATCATACCACACTAATCCGTTTGGATCATTGCACCATCCGCGACGTTGTGTATAATGCAACATTGGTCTATTCTTTTCTTTATAGACAGAATCTTGTCCTGCAAATTTATCATCCTGATAAATTTGTTGTAAACCATCACCATCATAAGAAATTGTTATATTCTTACCTATATATGATTGCATATCGCAAAAGACCCAATAATCAGGCACACCAGAAGCCAGACGAAATAAAAAACTTCGTTCCGTTTTTCCTTCTATAATGAAGGACATTTTTTTTCTATCTGTCTGATGGGATACTGGAAGATTTAAAAATCGTTTGTTAATCCTTAAAGTAATATTTTTTGCCTGAGTAACTAAGCTTGTAAAAACAGATAAGCAAATCAAGACTTTAATTAGTTTTTCTTTCATCTCTTTTTCTATAATTTTAGATAAGTATTGTCTAAAAGTTATTGTTTTCTATTATTTTTTATACGTTCCATCAACATCTTCATATAGAATCCTCCGACAACAGAACGAGCCTTGAAATTCATCATCTTAGCAGTGTTAGTATCATACCAGTCACTGATAGGCACGCGTGACGGTGTTTCATTTGCATAAACATATACAGGATGAATTATTGCTTTAAAGTCATCTTGAGTACCAAGACAAGCACTCCACATAATCCAATCATTTTTTGTGTACATTTCACGTGAATCTAAAGGTAAGCCATACTTATGTTGTTTTTTCAAATAAAAAGACATTTCCGATTTTGCTACTTGGGAAGGAAATATATTCCATTCGAAGACTTTATCCCATACCATATTATATTTCTGACTCCAGGTTCCAGATTTATCAAATGCTAATTTATAATGGTCACCGTCATTTGCCATTTTTTCCCACTCTATTCCCATTTTTCTGGCGGAATTACTGAATTTATTTGCTACGTCGTTATATCCAAGTATCCTTGCCATTTCGCCATATCCGGCAATAGCCATGATTGCTTTAGCTGAAAGATTTGCATTGTGAGCTAAGTGCCCGGCAAAATCATCCGTACAGACTTGATTTTCCGGATCAAGTCCATGTTCTAACAAGTAGTTTGCCCAAGTTGTAAGGGTGGACCAGTGTTGGGCTGCATAATCTGCATTTCCTTCTACTAATGAAATTGCAGCTGTAAGCATAACCATATTTCCTGCTTCTTCTATAGGCATATCACCGCCATAAAGCATTCCGTTTGCAACAGGATATGTGCCTAAATCATGAGCAGGAAAAGGCTTTTTCCAACGTCCACTTTCACTATAATGGAAAATTGAAGTCATCATTCCTTTTAGCAAATTAGGATTGTATATTAGAAACAGAGGTGCGGAAGGATAAGTAATATCTACTGTATTAATACATCCATTACTATGGTTCTCTTTTGAGAAAAATAAAACGTTACCATCATTATCAGTGAAAAGTTTATGGGCTGTAATAGCTTGGCGATAAACTAAGGCAAGTAATTCAGCATATTCTTTACCACCTATATGTTCAGCCTCTTCCATTAAATCTATGTCAAAAGCCCTGCATTGTGTCATTAAAGATGAGTAATTTGCTTGTGCTCTTTCAAAGGCATCAAATATTGTTACTTTACCACCATGTTTCCAATATGGCATACGGCGTTCATACATATATTCAATAGAGTAAATATCATCATATCCCAACATGACAAAACCAGACTTACCTATATGATCAACGAAACCTAAATTTTCGGTATATGCCATAGCAGGCATACTGTCCAGTCCTGAACTTTCTATATTTTGTGTGTTTGCCAATAGTTTTCCTTCTGATATGAAAGAAGCCTTCATATCAAAATAATTACCTATACTCATATTTTTGTCGGGTGCCTCATTTGAAGCCAAATAAGCATATCCCCAGTCTATACGTACGCCATCTCCTTTACGGACTGTATAAGGTTGTTCAATAGTTCCGGTTTTAAGATAAGTCATGCCATTCATGGATATTTTTTGTGAGATGGTTGGCTGATTGGTTTCGTGAACAGATAATTGTGGGGTAGTTTCTAAATATAATTGTATATCATGTTTTTTCTTGTCTGAAGATTTGACTTTATATGATATATAATTAATAGGTGTAGATACTAGGTCTAAATTATTTAACAATAATGGAGCTGTAAAAACTAGATCTAACTCTACAGGTCCACACTCGAATGTATAATATGTTTGTGTTGGCAGAACATTAACATCTTTTTGAATAGCGACATTTTCAAAATTACATTTTTGAGAATGCTGTTTATATAAGCCAAAATCAACGTATGCTCCACCTGTTGTATTATGACAGTGTGCTGCTATTACGTTTGTTCCTTGCTTTAGCTTTAATTTCATTTCTTCAGTAAGCTCCAGAAGTACATCATTATTCCATGATAAATCTGTTGTAACAATCTTTTCTCCATTAATGTAGAGCTCAAAAATATCATCGTGTGAATACTTTAAATAAATGCGTGCGTCTTTATCCAACTCGTTTATGCTAAATTCACGGCGTATCCATATATCACTGTTATTGCCTTTCCATTCAATGCCTATTCGGCGCATATCAGGTGTTCCAAAAGCGGCTTTTCCTAAGGACCAGTCTTTATCGTCATAATCAATTGAAGTCCAATTGCCATTAGGCTGACGATTAATTACATAACGTCCTTCCCAGGATTCACTATCAGTCATAGGAATTATGGCTTCGAGTGCCAACTTGTCTTTACCCATAAAACGATAAGTTTTTCCATCTACTCGTAAAGCTCCGATGAGCGGATGTTCGGCTGCTGTCCAGTGCTCGGTGTTTCCGTCTGTTAACTTATCATAAGGCGACCATATAGATAAATAAGTATCTGAATTTATCAATGGAACAGATGGAGCTCGTAAATCTATTTTTTTACTGGCTTTAAAGACATCTTCGGTATAAGCTTGCATTTGCCCTGCAATGCAAAATGAGATTAGTGCGAAGATAAAGTTTTTCATAGTTTTAATTTTTTATGATTAATTACATGTGTCAAACATTGATAGCGGTTTTTTTATTGTTTCCCTTTTTTAAATTCACTGGGAGATATGCCACAGCATCTTTTGAAGAATTTACAGAAAGCGGCCTGGTCAGAGAAAGAAAGTAGCTCTGCCACATTCTGTATCGAATGAGCCGGATTTTGCAGATAGGCTTTGGCTTCTATTAATAAATATTCATCTATAATCTGGCTGGCTGATTTTTCGTACATTCTTCTGGCCTTTGCAGAAAGTGCGTCAGACGAGACACACAATTGATTGGCATACCACTTTACGTCATGGTGAAACCGGCAGTTTGTACGTACCAGGTGTAGAAAATGTGAAAGAATGTCACTCCATAAATGCTGCTCATCAGTAGTTTCATTCTTATATAGACTGAATACCGTATTCCATACTTCCAGCTGAAACATACGCAACATATTTTCCATAGCTTCATAGCGGAAATGATATTCAGGCTGCGTGATGATATTGGTCAGCATGTCTATAAAAAGATGTACTCTTTGTACAGCTTGTTCATTAAGAGAAACAAAAGGTCTGTGTGCGTATTGATAAATAAGTCCTACAAATTTAGAGCGTATGCTTTCCGATATCCTGACAAAAAAGCTTTGTTCCGTCATGATAAAGTATCCTTCAAAGTCTTTGCTGGTTTTCATATTACTCCACGGATGAATAAGTATGAAATCTATATGTGCAGGAGCATGAATTTCTATATAATCTCCATTAACTTTAAAACTTAGTTTTCCTTTCGCTAGAAAAAGAAAGGCAGGATGCGATTCTTCCAGCTGATTGGAGCACAATACATTTTCTCCTTTTAGTTTCAGAATTGCCATTTTATCGTTTGCAGCCAGTTCTTCTACCTGCTTTTTTAATATAGCTTCATTGTTTATCCATTGCGAAATAATACATTTTTTCATTTTGTGAACGTTTTTGAGCGCGATAAAAATACGGATATATTTCAATCGTAAAAAGGGCTTTTAAGTGTTTTATGTTTTGTAAACAGAAAAATTCCTAAACGTCGGTTTTGGGCAAGTATCTTTCGGTTTGGGACAAATATTTTACTGATACAGCCTTTTAACTTTACGCCGGATTTTAACTAAAAAAAGAAAGGCAAAATGAATAGATTGTTTTTACCGATGAGTTTCGCCTCTTTCTCTTTGGCATTGCTTTTTACAGCATGCAGCCAACCGGCAGGTCAGCAGGGAGGAAGCGAATACAAGCTGATAACAGTAGAAAAAACAGACCAGACATTGACTAGCTCTTATACAGCCGTAATCAATGGAAGGCAGAGTGTAGAAATTCGTCCACAAGTAAGTGGAACCATTACAGACATTTGTGTAAACGAAGGTGCTAAGGTTACTAAAGGGCAAACCTTATTTATTATTGATCAGGTTCCTTATCAGTCGGCTTTACAGACAGCTTTAGCGAATGTGAAAAGTGCAGAAGCTGCTGTTGCTACAGCTCGCCTTACGGCAGAAAGCAAAGAAGAATTGTTCAGGGAACATGTCGTTTCCGATTTCGATCGACAGACAGCCCAGAATTCTTTGCTGGAAGCTGAGGCTACGCTGGCACAGGCTAAGGCTGAAGAAATCAACGCAAGAAATAATCTTTCGTACACTGTCATAAAAAGTCCCGTTGATGGAGTGGCAAGTATGTCATCATATCGTGTGGGAGCATTAGTCAATTCTTCCATTACGACTCCGTTGCTGACTGTATCAGACGATGAGGAGATATATGTTTATTTCTCTATGACTGAACAGCAGATTTTATCACTGGCTCGACAATATGGCACAATGGATAAGGCACTTGAGGAAATGCCGGAAGTGGAGTTACGTTTAAGTGATGGAGGAATGTATGCTCATAAAGGAAAGATTGATGCTATCAGTGGGACTACCGATACAGAAACCGGAGCAATTACTTTACGTGCAGTATTTCCGAATCCGGAAAGAATGTTGCGTAATGGAAGTACGGCGACCATCATCTTCCCTTATGTCAAGAAAAATGTTTTTGTCATTCCTCAGGAAGCAACATTCGAAATACAAGACAGAGTTTATGTATATAAAGTAAATAGTGAGGGCAAGGCTGAATCGGCACAGGTTACCGTATTCCCTTTGAATAACGGAAAGGAATATATTGTAGAAGACGGTTTGCAGCAGGGGGAAACAATTGTTGCAGAAGGAGCCGGACTGATTCAGGAAAATACACAGGTTGCTACTTCTCCGGTAGGCAGACAATAATGGAAGGAGGACTATTATGAAACTGAAAACATTTATTGATCGTCCCATCCTGTCATGTGTGATTTCTGTACTCATACTGATGCTGGGAATTATCGGGCTTACCAATTTGCCGATGGAACAATATCCGGATATTGCTCCGCCTACTATTACGGTTTCGGCAACTTACACCGGAGCCAATGCTGAAACTGTGCAGAAAAGTGTGATTGCTCCTTTGGAGGAAGCTATAAATGGTGTCGAGAACATGACATACATGACTTCTACTGCTACCAATAATGGTTCGGCTTCCATTACGGTTTACTTTTCGCAGGGAACCGATCCGGATATGGCAACCATTAATACGAAAAACCGTGTGTCGGAAGCAGAAGGAGTGTTGCCAGCCGAAGTTACCAAGATTGGTGTTACGGTAGAGAAACGCCAGAACAGTATGGTAAAGATTCTGGCTCTTTATAGCGAAGATGACAGTTATGACCAGAATTTTGTAAATAACTATTTCAAGATAAATGTTGAGCCTCGCTTGTCGCGTATCACAGGTGTAGGAAATGTCAATGTGATGGGTGGCGACTATGCTATGCGTATCTGGATGAATCCGCAGGTTATGGCGCAATACGGTCTGGTTCCCAGTGATGTGACAGCTTTGCTTGATGAGCAGAATATAGAAGCAGCTACGGGTACATTGGGTGAAGATTCTGAGAACACGTTTCAGTATACACTGAAGTATCGTGGGCGTTATGAAACGGAAGAAGAGTTCGGCAATATGGTTATCAAGGCACTTCCATCGGGAGAAGTTCTTCGTCTGAAAGATATAGCCCGGATTGAACTTGGTGCGCAGACGTATAGCTATAATAGCCAGATAGCCGGACATCCTGGAGCTACTTGTATGATTTCACAAACGGCAGGATCCAATGCCAACGAGATTGTGAAAGAGGTGGACAAACTGGTTGAAGAGATTTCGAAGGATTTGCCGAAAGGTCTGGTACTTACCGACCTGATGAGTACGAAAGACTTCCTTGACGCTTCTATACACGAAGTCGTAAAAACACTGGTGGAAGCCATTATCTTGGTTATCCTTGTGGTATATTTTTTTCTGCAAAGTGTACGTTCCACCATTATACCTTCTATATCTATTATCGTTTCACTGATAGGTACATTTGCGTTTCTCTACATAGCCGGTTTCAGTTTGAACTTGCTTACCCTTTTTGCGTTGGTACTTGTTATCGGTACGGTGGTCGATGATGCTATAGTTGTGGTGGAAGCGGTCCAGGCAAAATTCGATGAAGGCTACCGTTCTCCGTATAAAGCTACTATTGCAGCCATGGACGGCATATCGGCAGCTATTGTCACCACTTCTTTGGTGTTTATGGCTGTGTTTATTCCTACCTCTTTTATGGGAGGAACCAGTGGAGTCTTCTACACCCAGTTCGGACTTACCATGGCGGTTGCTGTAGGTATTTCTGCTATTAATGCCTTGACTTTGAGCCCGGCTTTATGTGCTTTAATCATGACGCCTCATATGGATGAAACGACAGGTGAAAGACTCAGCTTTTCGAGCCGGTTCCATCAGGCTTTCGAAGCATCTTTTAATAGGTTGGTATTGAAATATAAAAATGGAGTTTCCTTTTTCTTGCATCGCAGATGGCTGGCATGGATTGCTCTGGCTGCAGCTTGTGTATTGCTGGTATTCTTTCTTCGTACAACCAAGACAGGACTTGTACCCGATGAGGATATGGGAACTGTATTCGTGAATGTGACCACACCTCCGGGAAGTAGCCTTGCCCAGACGAAAAAGGCTATGGAGCAGATAGATGAACGTATTCGCGAAATTCCTCAAATAAAGCTTTACAGTAATGTGAGCGGATATAGTATGATGGGAGGACAAGCTGCTTCGGGAGGTATGCTTATTATCAAGCTGAAGCATTGGGATGAGCGTACCAGACCGGAAGATAATATAAATGCAGTTCTTGCTCAGATTTATGCACGTACGGCAGATATAAAATCGGCTAAATTATTTGCATTTGCACAGCCTACTATTACGGGATATGGTATGGGAAGCGGTTTTGAACTTTATGTACAAGACCGTGCCGGAGGTGACGTAAACTCGTTGCAGAAATATTGTCAGGATTTTATTGCAGCTTTGAACCAGCGTCCTGAAATTTCTATGGCCTATACAACTTTTGATACCAAATTTCCTCAATATATGGTTGAGGTAGATGCGGCTAAATGTAAACGTGCAGGTATTACTGTTTCCGATGTGTTGGGAGTGCTTTCAGGTTTTATCGGAGGTAATTATTCCTCAAACCTGAACCGTTTCTCGAAACTTTATCGTGTAATGATACAGGCTGATAAAAATTACCGGCTTGACAAGGAGTCATTGAACAATATGTTTGTTCGTACAAGCAGTGGCGAGATGGCTCCTGTAGGACAGTTTTTAACCTTGACAAAAGTTTATGGAGCTGAAACTCTTACACGTTTCAATATGTATACCTCTATTCCGGTCAATGGTATGCCGGCAGAAGGATATAGTACGGGCGATGCCATCAATGCAATAGCGGAAGTTGCCGCTCAGACACTTCCTACTGGGTATGGCTATGAATTTAGTGGTATTACACGCGAGGAAACACAAAGCTCAAGCAATACGGTTATCATTTTTGTCATCTGTATTTTGTTTGTTTATCTGATTTTGTGTGCCTTATACGAAAGTATGTTTATTCCTATGGCAGTCATATTGTCTGTACCTTTTGGTCTGATGGGAAGTTTCTTGTTTGCGAAATGTTTCGGACTGGAGAATAATATTTATATGCAGACTGGTTTGATCATGCTTATTGGTTTGCTTTCAAAGACTGCTATTTTGCTTACTGAATATGCTTCTTCACGCCGCAGACAAGGAATGTCTATCGCACAGGCTGCAATTTCGGCAGCCGGTGTTCGTCTGCGTCCTATCCTGATGACTGCTCTGACTATGATTATAGGCTTATTCCCTCTGATTGTTGCATCAGGAGCCGGTGCTAACGGAAACCGTTCATTAGGAGTTGGTGCAGTAGGAGGTATGCTGGTCGGTACATTGGCTTTGCTCTTTGTTGTGCCGGTATTGTTTATGGTTTTTCAGGTAATTGAAGAACGGGTGATGCCAAAGCGCAGGATAGAAGACGACGATGAAGAGAGGTAATTCAGGACTAGTCATTTTTTAGAATTAATGAAATATGCAGAAAAAAGCTAATTATATATTGATGTCTATAGCAGCCGTTCTATTGTTTAGCGGCTGTGGCATCTATAACAAATATCGGCGTCCGGAAGTAAAGACAGATAATCTTTTCGGGGAAATGCCGGTAGAAACAGATACTTGTTCTTCTATTGCTGATTTGAAGTGGCACGAATTATTTACGGATACGTTGTTGCAGAAACTTATAACTCGTGCACTTGATGCTAATACTGATTTGAATGTAGCCAAACTGAAAGTACAGGAAGCACAGGCTTCTCTGACTGCGGCAAAACTGGCATATTTGCCTTCGGTGCAACTGAATCCGGAAGGTTCACTCAGCAAGGTGAAGGACGGGCAGACCAGCAAGACTTATACACTCGGAACTTCGGCTAGTTGGGAAATTGACTTGTTTGGTAAGCTGACCAATGCGAAACGCAGTGAACTGGCTGTACTGGAACAAAGTCAGGCTTATCAGCAGGCTGTTCAGACGCAGCTGATAGCTACTGTTGCCGAAAGCTATTATACCTTATTAATGCTCGATGAGCAGATTAATATTACCATCGAAACGATAGAAAACTGGAAGGAATATATTCATAGTTTGCGGGTTCTGATGAAATCCGGGCAGGCAGACCGTGCGGCAGTCAGTCAGGCAGAAGCCTCCCGGCTTGGTGCAGAAGCGTCGTTACTCGACCTGAAACAGCAGGTTGTCGAAATGGAGAACTCCCTTTGTTCTCTTTTGGCATGGCAGCCTGCCCATATCGAGCGCAGCTCACTGGATTGTCAGGTATTTCCTCAGGAGCTTTCTGTAGGAGTTCCTTTGGAGCTATTGTCACGTCGTCCTGATGTTATGCAGGCAGAAGCTGAACTGAAGCAGGCTTTTTATGGAGTTAATCAGGCCCGATCCGATTTTTATCCAAGCATAACCTTGAGTGGTTCGGCCGGATGGACAAATAATGCCGGAGCGACAATAACCAATCCCGGAACATGGCTTTTACAGGCTGTAGGTTCGCTGGTTCAGCCTATTTTCAATCGAGGTAAAAATATAGCCAATCTGAAAATATCCAAAGCTCAGCGTGAAGAAGCATTGCTACAGTTTCAGCAGTCATTACTTGATGCGGGAGGTGAAGTAAACAATGCGTTGAATCAATGGCAAAATGCCCGGAAAAAAGTAGTGCTGGATGGTCAGCAGGTAGAATATCTGTCGGTTGCTGTACATGATACTCGTTTGTTGATGGAACATGGCACAACGAATTATCTGGAGGTACTTACTGCACAGCAGTCGCTCCTGTCTTCTCGTTTGACGTTGGTTTCCGACAGAAACTCTGAGATTCAGAGTGTAATCAGCCTTTACCATGCTTTGGGAGGAGGCTCCGATAATTGAGTTTTTTTTCGCAACATATTCATATTTTTTATTTTCCCACCTCGTTCGTGAGGAATAGGGTGGGATTCTTATATTAAAAACAATACAGAAATCATGAAAAAATATTTGCTGACAGCAGGCTGCGGTTTTGCTTTGTTGGTTGTATCGTCTTGTAATAAAGAAGAGATAGGAGCATATACTCCCATACCTAAGCTGCACTTAGGAGAACCTTTTACTTATAAATGTGACGTAAGCAATTATGTGCAGCTTGAATACGACTCACTGGGGCAGGCAGCTATCCTGAATTTTTATAAAGAAGAAATAACAGAGCTGGATGATGTACATTATGATGAACATACCTGTACGTTTTCCTTTCATAAAGGAGAAACGGCAAAATATAAAATCAGCTGGGATTATACTTCACGGTTAAATGTAATCCGTTTCTTATATGGTCAGAACGGTATGTGGTACCGGATGAACAATGATAAGAACGAATATATACTTACTGCCAATGATGGAATGACTGTACGTGTTGTAGCCTATCGTGCCAATTATGATTCCCTCAGCTTTACTATCAATAATTTTTGCATTGAGGAGTACAATGATTGATTAAATAAAGTGTTTTTCTCAATATAACTTCCCCTCCGTATCAGTCTACCCATAGCATGTCGCTCATGATGCCGTCGGAAATAAAAATGCCTTTTTCTGTGAGTTTCAAAACTCCTTCAGACTGTTCCAGAGTGCCTTGCTGTAAATGCGGGTAGGCCATACGGAGGCAATAATCGTATAGCTTGCTGCCAAATGTTTTTTTCAGCATGTCGAGATTCATCCCCCACATCGTACGTATGGTAGTAATTACAAAATCGTTATAGCGGGTATATAAATCCAGCTCTTCTATTTCAGAATAAGGCTCTCCCTCGTTTATATTGGTGATATATTCGTCTAAAGAGGATATATTCCATTGTCTTGATACGCCATTGTATGAGTGTGCAGAGGGACCACATCCTAAATACTTCTTTCCGGTCCAGTAACTTGAATTATGTCGTGAGTACATTCCCGGCAGACAAAAATTGGATATTTCGTAATGTTGGTATCCTTTTTCTTTCAGTTTATGAATGAGTAGTGTGAATAAGGATACGCTCAGTTCTTCATCAGCCTCTTCCACCCGATGCTGTTCACGCAACTTCCAAAGTGCAGTTCCTTCTTCATAAATCAGGTGATAAGCCGATATGTGTTCCGGTTTCATACGGATAGCCTGATTCAGATCTGATTCCCAGGTTTGCATGCTTTCTCCCGGCAGTCCATACATGAGGTCGATACTGATATTCTTAAATCCAGCTTTTCTGCACCGTTCGAAAGCATCAATAGCTTGTTGTGCAGTATGCCTCCTATGTAGCAGGCGTAAAATATCTTCTTGAAAAGTTTGGATACCCATACTCAGTCGGTTGAACGGAAACTCACGTAGCATACTGACGTAGGAACTTGTCAGGTCATCAGGATTTGCCTCAATGGTTATTTCTGCATTCGGCTGAATATCGTAGAGTCGGCCGAGTGTCTGAAAAATAAGCTCAAAATCTTTATATTCCAGTTGCGATGGAGTTCCTCCACCCAGATAGATTGTTTCTATTTTTTCACCTTCCAGATAGTTTTTTCTTTCTTCCAGTTCACGGCACAAAGCGTTGATATAACTGGATTTTTTTTCATTTTGGGTAGTAGAATAAAAGTCACAGTATATACAGCGACGTTTGCAAAAAGGGATATGAAGATAAATTCCTGCCATTTGTTTTTCTATTTTTCGGATACAAAAATAATGAAGAACTTATAAATATAAAAATATACCTCGTCACGTACGTGGTGAGCTCTTGTCACGTACGTGTGAATATCTCGTCACGAACGTGATAAGCTATAGTCACGAGCGTGATAAGGTAATTTGATGCTGTAATTCTTCTCTGAAAGCCATGATGGTATCCGAAGTAAAACAGATTACAAAATGTCAGCAAAACAAACTTTTCTATATATATGTGGAAAATATTCAGAATAAGAATTGTTTATGTGTTAAAGTTATTTTATATTTGCATATAACACAAAAACTAATTCCTTTTTTCGGATAATATCTTAAATATTTAAAAATATGAATGGTCGTAAGTGGATGAATCTTTTAGCTGTACTGAGCGTGGGAGCCTTGCATGCGGAATCAGTTTTTGCCACAGCAAGTTCTACAGTCAAAAGTGTGGAAGTGCGACAGGCAAATCAGCAGAAAAATGTTGTGAAGGGAACGGTTACCGATGAAAGCGGACTTCCTGTACCTGGAGCTTCGGTAGTAGTTGTAGGTACTACGGAAGGAACTGTAACCGATATGGACGGAGCTTATTCTCTTGCATTGTCGAGAAATAGAGCTGTGTTGCGATTTTCGTTTATAGGCTTGAAATCGGTTGATGTAGAATATACAGGACAACGAGTTCTAAATGTTGTTTTGAAATCAGATAATCAGGTGCTCGACGATGTGGTTGTCATCGGTTACGGAAGCAAGAACCGTAAAAGCCTGACAAGTTCTATTTCGTCTGTCAAGAAAGACGATTTGAATAAACTGTCGAAAACATCATCTACAGTTCAGGATATGCTTGGCGGAACGATAAAGGGTGTGCTGGTGACACAAAACAGCGGTGAACCCGGTGCGACGATGACAGTCAATGTACGCGGTATTACTTCCCCTTATCCGATTTCTACCTCGCTTACGGCAAATAACGCTCCGCTTTATGTAATAGACGGTGTGCCGATGTTTGTCGACAGCAATGCACTGAATCCACTTATGAATATTGCACCGAATGACATTGAAAGCATTGATGTACTGAAGGATGCTTCGGCTACGGCTATTTATGGTTCGCGTGGAGCAAATGGTGTAATTATAGTGACTACCAAGAATGGACGGAAAGGAGAGAAGGCTACTGTGGAAGCCGGATATACATTGAGCATTGCAAATCCGGTAAAGGTCTTTGAACCGTTGAACAATCAGGAATTCCGTTCGTTGCAGGAAGAAATTTTGCGTAACACGATGGATGCGTACAATTATGATATGGCGAATTTTACCATGACTACGCAGTATAGCATGATGTACGATCCGACAATCTTGATGGCTTACGGTAATTTTGAAGTCGACTGGAATACGTTGATGTATACTAAATTCCTAGGATTGAACGAAAGCGCATTTGGTAAGGAAAATATTAATTGGGAAGATGAAACAAGAAATAAAAATGCAATAACCAATCAGTATAATGTTTCTGTTCGTGGCGGATCTGAAAAAACAGATTATTCGTTTGCTTTCAATGCCATCGATCAGGAAGGTTTATACAAAAATGACAATCTTGAAACTTATAGCGGACGTTTGTCTGTCAATACCGACATAACCAAACGCATACGTATGGGAGCTTTGCTTAGCTATTCTTACTCAAAGCGTACTAGTCCTAGTCAGGAAAGTATCATGGCTCCTGATACACATCCGTGGCTGGTTCGTCCGGATTTGCCCGTCTATGATGAGAATGGTGATTATACTCGACTGGATAAAGGATCGTTGTATTTTATGCCGTCAGGGTATGTAAGTGGCCCGAATCCAGTTGCTTTGCTGAACCGTAAAGCAAAATATGAAAGCGACCAGTTTATGGGAAATGTTTATGTCGACATAGAGCTGCTGCGTAACCTGAAGTTCCATTCCGATTTTACGCTGGCTTCTTATAATTATGACAACAGTTATTTTTCGCCCAGTTATTTGCAGGAAATTTGGGTAGGAAGTCCTTATTATGCTCAGCTTACCACAAACAACTCGAAGTATGTCAGTACATCGATAAATTTCCGTTTAGATTATAACTATCATACAGGCAAACACTTATTTGGTGCAATGGCTGGATATGGAGCCGACCGTTCACGCAGTACTGGTGGAACAAATATGTATCAGGGCTTCCCGAATGATGATAATTTGGATAATGTAGGTTCGGCACAGTCTGTATTGATGTATTCCGACTACGTTGCAAAGAGTGGTTTGAACTCTGTATATGGACGTCTGTCGTACGATTACGACTCACGTTATCTGCTGGAAGTGAGTATGCGTGCCGATGCTTCATCTAAATTCGGTCCGGGAAACCAGTGGGGAGTCTTTCCGGCAGTTTCTACCGGATGGGTTATAAACCGTGAAGCTTTTATGGAAAAGGCATCCTGGATAGATAACCTGAAGATGCGTTTAAGCTGGGGACAGACCGGATCTACGAATGTTTCCGATTTTTCATTCCGCCAGTTCTATACATCCAGTCAGTATGGAGAAAGTTCGTCTGTCAAGTTGCAGGATTTACTTCCTAACCGTGGTATCCATTGGGAAAAGACGAATGAAGTGAATTTTGGTCTGGATTTCTCTTTCTTTGGCGACCGCTTGTACGGAAGTTTGGATGCATATTATCGTTATACCGATGGTGCACTGGCTCCTGCTCCTCATATACTGGAATCCGGAATGTCGAATTATTACGATAATATAATCGATATGTCAAACCGTGGAGTGGAAGTTTCGCTAGGTGGTTATCCTGTTCGTGGTAAGGATTTTGCCTGGAATACGGATTTGAATATTTCGATAAACCGTAACCGTATAGAGTCGCTGAACAATGCACAGATCAATTCGTACATGCAGGATGCCTTTATTGTGGGAAAACCGGCAGGAACAGTGAAAGGTTATATAGTCGACCATATTGTTCAAAATATGGATGAAGTGAATGAACTGAATGCAAAGGCTGTAGAAAAAGGTTTTGCTGAGTATCAGTCTGGTATCGGCGTTGGAGATTTTCTGATGAAAGATACTGACGGAAATGGTACGATTACATCCGACGACCGTCAAGTCATAGCAACTCCTGAACCTAAATTCTTCGGAGGATGGACCAATACGTTTACTTGTAACTACTCAGCACCCCTATGGGCATGAGTAATCGTCTTACTGTTGTACTACAGCAAGAATTGCATTGAATTTAGAATTTCCGTTCTTCATAGCAGT
>QWCK01004503.1_pt1 | contig 22788 bp, 15 predicted proteins | sample 1972571 | NCBI WGS metagenome assembly QWCK01 (sample SAMN09866710, study PRJNA288562) | Human gut metagenome isolate term2_stool, whole genome shotgun sequencing... | isolation source: gut | host: Homo sapiens | place: USA: California | reverse complement strand
TATAGAAAACTCGATAGTAAATTCACATTTAACGGATGGATTAACACACTAACGCCATTAATCCTGATTTGCTTTTATTGTACTCTAGGTGGATATTGCCTAAAGTACACAGTTGCTAATTTTGGAAATATCTTTAACGCAAGCTGGGGAACGCTTGGTGTTGAAAGTGGTGATTTCTTTGGAGGATTCATTTCTGATACGTGGCAAGCTATTATTTATGGACTTATATTCCTTGCCATTACAATTGTTGTTGTGCTTGGTGGTGTTTCAGGAGGTATTGAGAAATTTTCTGTAATTGCAATGCCGGCTCTTTTTGTTATGTTGATTGTTGTAATTATCAGAAGCGTAACCCTGCCAGGCGCAATGGACGGTATCGCGTTTATGTTTAAACCAGACTGGTCTGTATTCCACGGTTCTGGCTGGATTACCGTTCTGGCTGCAGCGGGTGGACAGATGTTTTTCTCGTTATCGATTTCTTCAGGATGTATAATTGCATACGGTTCATATTTAAATAAATCAGAAAACCTTGAAAAAAACTCAGCTATAATAATTATTGCTGATACAGTCGTGGCTATTTTGGCGGGAATCGCAGTTATGCCTGCAGTATTTGCATTTGGACTTGAACCCGATGCTGGACCAAGTCTACTGTTTGTAACCTTACAGACGGTTTTTAATTCTATGGGTGGGTTTGGAGCGTTGTTTGGCTTTATATTCTATTTTCTTGTACTGATTGCAGCGCTTACTTCTTCAGTAGGTATGCTCGAAGGTGCAGTTTCAGCCTTTATGGATGAACAAGTACGAAAAGGGAAAAATCCTTCAAGGAATTTTGTAACGATTCTAATAGGGATATGGGCTTGCCTAGGCTCAACATTAGTTTCTGCCGATGCATTAGGTGGCGGTGGATTGCCGCACATCCTAGGCTTTGATACTTGGCTTGACACATTCGATCTCTTCGCTGAGGGATTTTTGATGCCTCTTGGAGGATTGTTCATGGTTGTAATATTAGGCTGGCTGAAGCCTGGGTTTTTGGACGATGAAATTAAGCTTGGTTCATCGTTTGGGAGCAAAAGCTTTTTCTACTTCTGCATAAAGTTCTTAGCGCCTATTTTCTTAATTTTCATTTTGATAGGACAGCTTAACGGCTTCTTTAATTGGGGATTGTTTTAAATGAAAAGGAGATTCATATAGACGCAACAACTATATTATTCCACACTTAATGTATAATTATCGTAGTATGATACAAAATGTGCCGATGATTTATTCTTCGGCATTTTTATTGAAAAAATTTAATTTAGACATAGAATATAAAGAGAACGTACGAAAAACTTTGTTAAAAATAACAAAAAATAATTAATTTTTATATTTTTGTTGACAAATATAGAACGCCGTGTATAATGGTAATATCACATTTTAGATAAATAGGAGGATATTTCAATGGAACAACAAAAGAAAGGTCAATGGGGCAATCAATTTGGCTTCTTGATGGCTGCGGTGGGTTCTGCCGTAGGACTGGGAAATTTATGGGCATTCCCGTATAAGATGGGCAAGAACGGTGGATTTGCATTTTTATTTATTTATATTATAATCGTTGCTTTCGTTGGAATTATTATTACTATTACAGAACTCGGTATTGGAAGAAAGACTGGAAAGGGTGTTGTAGGTGCTTATAGGGAGCTAGGAAAGAAATATGCACCGATAGGATGGTTTGGAGTAATATCACCATTTCTAATTATGTCTTTTTACATGATGCTTGGTGGATATACCCTCAAATATATGATTGCAAATCTTGGAGATATTTTTGGTGCAAGCTGGGGATATCAAGCTGCTGGTATGGAAACTGCTGAGTATTTTCAAGCATTCTTTAGTAATCAACTAGAAACAGTTATATATACAGTTATATTTGTTTTGTTGACAGCTGCAGTCGTAAGAGGTGGTGTATCAGAAGGTATAGAGAAGTTTTCAAAGGTAGCAATGCCTGCACTATTTTTTATGCTTGTTGCAGTTATCATAAGAAGCGTCACATTGCCAGGAGCATCGGAAGGTCTAAAATTCGTATTTGAGCCAAACTTTGAAGTGTTTAAAGGCAGTGGTTGGGTAAATGTGTTTGCAGCGGCAGGTGGTCAAGCATTCTTCTCATTATCTCTTGGAATGGGCATTATGGTAACATATGGATCATATCTTAAGAAAGAGGAAGACTTAAAATTGAATTCAATAGTTATCCCAGTTGCAGATACAATTATAGCTGTCATGGCAGGAATGGCAATCATGCCTGCGGTATTTGCAGGTGGACTTGAGCCAGCTGCAGGACCTGGACTTCTGTTTGTGACACTACAGACCGTATTTGCATCCATGGGAGCTGGCGGCCCGATATTTGGATTTGTTATGTATTTTCTAGTATTCATTGCCGCTATCACATCGTCAATCTCTCTCTTAGAAACAGTTGTTGCGGTAGTAGTTGATATGAAAATAGAAAAGTCTAAGAAATTCAATAAGAAGAAAATCACATTTTGGTGTACGGCTGCAATCATGGCAGAGGCTATATTCGTATCTCTTGATGGACTGGGAAGCCACGGATTCCCACAGATATTCGGGCAATCTACATGGCTTGATTCAATGGATTTAGTTTCGGAAGGGGTGCTAATGCCACTAAGTGCTCTGCTCACTTCTATAATTTGTGGCTGGGTACTTCCTGAGTTTGTAACGGACGAAGTAGAACTCAATGGTAAGTTTACTTGGAAGAAATTCTATATGTTTTGTATAAGATTCGTTGTGCCACCTGTAATGATATTGGTATTACTTGGACAATTGGATTCCTTCTTTAAACTCGGAATATTTGGTTAGAAATTAAAGAAAATAAAATATCAAAATTAAACTTCCTCATTAAACTTTCTCAAAAATAATTTATAATAATACAAAATGAAATTCAGGTTCACTTTCCTGAATGCAGAGATTTCTCCTTTGAAATTGCAATTTTGCTGATTTTGAAGGAGATTTTTACGAAATTAAAACTTTATCGAATTAGAGAGTTGACATAGACCGGACGCTATGTTATAATTCACATACTTTATTAAATTAAATAGATGAGGTGAAGAGATGAAACAAAATATTAATAAAAGATTTATAGCATTAGCATTTGTTCTTTTGATGATTTTTTCCGTCGTTTTTATAACAGGCTGTAATGATGAGCAAAACAAATCTGACGATGTCAAGGGCGGCTTAGATCTCGGAAAAGAAGGTGTATTTACTGTGGGACTTGATGACACGTTTGCACCTATGGGTTTCAGAGATGATAAGGGGAAGCTAGTTGGCTTTGATATTGATCTTGCAACAGCAGTTGCGAAAGAAATGGGCCTTAAAATAGAATTCAAGCCAATTAATTGGGACGCCAAAGATATGGAGCTTAAATCTAAAAATATAGATTGTATATGGAACGGGATGTCTCAGACTCCTGAACGTGAAAAAGCAATGTCTCTTTCGAAGAAGTATCTTAATAACAAAATAATTTTAATGACGCAAAAGGACGATGTTGTAGTTGAAAATGCAGCTGACTTAGCAAAATACAATATCGGCACGCAGGCGGATTCATCAGCTCTTGAGATGCTTGGAAAAAATGAAAAATACAATGATTTTAAGGATAAAATTACAGAATATAAGTCGTACGACGATGCTATTTTGGACATGAAGGCTGGAAGAATAGATGTTATTGCAATCGACCAGGTTCTTGGAGAATACAAGAACAAAAACATGGGTGAGGCTATGAAATCTCTTGAATATAACCTCGGAGATGATTTCTATGTAATAGGCTTTAGAAAAGATGGCAAAGAGTTGACAAAATCTGTTAATGAGGCAATTAAAACTTTAATTGACAACGGTGAAGCCGCAAAGATAAGTGAAAAATGGTTTGGTAAAGATATAGTTGTTTTTAAGTAAAATCTGAGGGAGAGGCAAAATGATACTTAAACCACTGATTGAAAATTGCCAGCTGCTACTTGAGGGGACCCTTATGGTCATAAAGCTCTTTCTTACTACTTTAGTATTTTCTCTCCCTCTTGGACTTCCTATCGCCCTTGGTGCAAACAGCCAGATATTCCCTATTCGGCTTTTGTGCCAGGGATATGTATGGATTTTTAGAGGAACACCGCTCCTGATGCAGATGTTCTTCTTTTATTTTTTCATACCGATTAATATAGGGATTGCACCCTCTCTTTTTTCGACGATTGCATTTACATTTATTTTGAACTACGCTGCATATTTTGCTGAGATATACAGAGGCGGCATAAACAGCATCGACCGAGGACAGTTTGAAGCGGCATATTCGCTTGGCCTAACGAAATGGCAGACCACAAGAGATATCGTGCTTCCGCAAACTATGAAAGCCATTTTACCCTCAATCTTTAATGAAGTCATTACACTTGTAAAGGACACGGCGCTTGCTCAAACACTTGGAATGATGGAGCTTATGAAGGTAACGTATGGAATAGTCAACAGGACTTCGATGACTACTATTTTCTTGTACACCGCCATAATCTATCTATTACTAAATTTGATAATAACTCTGGTAGCAGGCAAGCTAGAAACACATTTTAGCAGATATGATGCAAAGGAGGAATTCTGATGTTTTTATCAGTCGTCGATAGTTATTATTCAGGAAAAAATGGCACGGCAGAAGCAGAATGTGGCACAGCAGAAAATGGCACGGCAGAATTGGGATGCAATGACAACAAAATACTCGAGATGCGTGGGATAGTAAAAAAATATGGTGATTTCACAGCTCTTAGGGGAGTGGATTTTTCGGTAAAAAAAAGCGAGATAGTGACAATTATCGGTCCATCAGGCTCGGGCAAGAGCACATTACTTAGGTGTATAAATGGTCTCACAGAACCTACAGAAGGTGAAATATCTCTCGATGGAAGGACGAGCATGGTTTTTCAGCATTTTAATTTGTTTCCACATATGACCTGTCTAGAGAATATAATTTATGCACCGATTAAGGTATTGAAATTGCCTAGGAATGAGGTAATAGACCATGCATTGAAGCTATTAGAAATGGTGAATCTCTCTGATAAGGCAGATGTATATCCAGCTCAAATCTCAGGTGGACAAAAACAGCGTGTGGCTATAGCTAGGAGCCTTGCGATGAAACCTGATTTGATGCTTTTTGATGAGCCTACTTCGGCCCTTGACCCTGAAATTATAGGGTCTGTCTTGAATGTAATGAAGGGGCTTGTAAAAGAGCACATGACAATGGTTGTAGTAACTCATGAGATGGGATTTGCAAGAGATGTATCGGATAGAACTGTTTTTATGGCGGATGGAAAAATACTTGAAGAAGGAAAACCAGAGGAGCTTTTTAACAATCCTAAAACAGATAGGCTCAAGACTTTTTTAAATTCTTTTTAAAGATGTGATGAACTGCTTTTTTTAGACTGAACTTAAAATATATTAATATTATATTGTATAAAAAATACAAATTTTCTACTTGACAAAAAAAACACATGAAGTATAATTAAACAAATAGATGTATTAATACATGCGAATAAGGGTGGTGATTTTATGGATATGAGGAAGCTGTTTAAGATTTTGGATGTAGTTGTGGTGTTGCTTCTTTTGATACCAGTTTTAATACCACAGAAGATTGATCCATATATGAGTATTTGGTCTGCAATAATAATAGCTTTTGCATTAGTTGCTTATTATGCAATTAGAACGGAAATAGCCAAGGTCCCATATTGGAATGCGTCTTGGAAGAGGGTAATAGTTAGTTTGATTTGTCTTTTAGTTATGTTTTTGATAGATGTTTTGCTCAATAGATTTGGAGATTATCCTTCGCTAATGTTATTTGAAGGTTTGACAGCAATTAGTGTGGGAGAAATATACGAAACGTATTTTGTTAAGAAAAGAGCATGATTGTCTATTGGGACCTTTTCGAAGGTCCTTTTTTTGTTTATTAATGCTACTAATTTGAAGGATAAAATAATATATATAGTATGACGAAATAAAAATGCTATTTCTTGAAAACAACGACATTTTATTATATAATATTGTGGAATAATTGTAAGCGAGGAATAGCCATGAATATATTTGGTAAATTAGGTCAGTTTATAGTAAATAACCAGGAAATTGTACAGAATGTTGTAATATGCATTTTGGTGATATTATGTATAATATTCTTGGTATTTTTGTGCAAAAAAATTAATAATGCTTCGAAAAAGAAGGCCGAATCTTATAATAAGATAGAGGGCATACTAGAAGATATAAATGGCAACATATCTCAGCTTCGAAAGCAGGGGGATTTTATTTATATTGATAATTCATCAAAAAAAGATCATGAACAGGAGGCACTTGATGAGGCTATGATTTTGGCTAAGTCAAGCAGGGAGATGCCTCGAGAACCCAAGGATTTAGCAGATATTCAGGCAAGAGATAAAGCCGTTTCTGATACAGATGTTTTGTGCGACTCGATTAGAGAGTCAGCGATTGAGAAAATTATAAATGCTTCTGGTGTTGGGGTTGACCTTGATTCTAAGACTAGTCCGAAGCGTAAGTTTGAAAGCAGATCGGACAGTGTTGATAAATTCGGTAGAGTGTATAACGTCGAAGAGCTTGAGAAGCAAATAAGAGATTAGAAAGGTGAGAATATGTTTTGTAAAGAATGTGGGAAATCTATAAATGATGATTCTAAATTTTGTAGCTATTGTGGTAGCAAGGTTGAGCCGATAGATAAAATGCAGAGTTTTGAAAATTTCAGTAATGAAGCGAATAATCCGCATGAGGTTCAACAAAAGACAGCTGGCAAAACGGATTCTCAAACTCCTGAAAAAAGTATTAAGGATATTAATCTCAAAAGAACAGCAAATTTCAACTGGGATCTCGATGGATTTCCATCTGATGACCAAAGAAAAGAGAAAAAAATAAGTATTGACTGGGATGATGTTTTGATGTCAGGAAATCAAGATAATGATTCTACTAAAATAAGGAGAGATACAAAAGGGAAAAAAACCGACAGCTTCTTTTTCGCTACCAAGATAAATGACAACGACAAATCAGTTCAAAATAATGATGATGTTGATCTCCAGAGTTTTTTGTTTGAAGATAAGACGAATAATCAGGACTTTTCTGGCAAATCAGATGCTGATTTTGTTGAAAACGGAGATTCGGTTGCTGTAAACAAGTTCTACACCTTTAATAAAAAAAATGAAGAATTTCAACGATTATTAGACAAGGAATATGAAAAACTTAAAAATGATGACGGATTTCAGGAGATAGAGGATGACGAAAAGGAATTCTGCACTAGTGACGATTCTTCTTCAGAGGCTAAGAAAGGAGGGGAAGAGAGCGAATTAGATTCGCCCATATTTCTTAAGCCAAGGTCAAATGGCGACATATCGGGAGAAGTCGAAAACTCAGGCGTGGGAGTTTTGGAAGACGGCGATCGACCCAAGGAAGCAGGAAATGGAGAACATATCCCTAGCGAAAGAAACGGCAGTGAGGGAGATATCGAAGTCAAAGACTGTGGAGATGAAAATGACTCAATCATATCCGAGCCTGAAGGAGTCGAGTTACAAGAAGGACAAGCTGATTCACAATCAGAACCATCAGAAGATGAACTCAAATCAAAAAGAAATAGAAGAGGCAGGGCAGATAACCGAAGTAAAACGAAATTCGACTTTCATGCGATCTTTGACGACGAAGATGTTATTGACAGCAGTAATATTATCAAGCAAAAGAAAACTCATAAAAAAGATGATGAGTTAATCGAAAATGTGAACCTAAACGATTCAAAGGATGAAGACCAAGTCACGGATGAGGAAGACAAACCTAAATCAAAGGGGAAGAAAATTTTAAGTATTCTTTTCTATATTATTTTAATCATTGTTATATTAATCCTAGGAATCAAACTAGTAGCTCCAGACAGTTCATTGGCCATAAATATTGATAGAGCATATGAAACTGTAATTGACAAGATAACTGGTAAAACTCCAAAGGGAGCACAGGTTGAAGAAAGTAAAACTATTGAGGACTGGATTGCTGATGCGTCATCTGCGAATCAAAACATTTCAAAAATTGAATCAGATCCTGAAATAAAGGTGGATATTACAAACAAGGATTTCAAGGGCATGGATGCAAGCAAGCCTTTCAGTGATAGCATATGGTATACAACTGATGACGGGCAAGATGTGTATTATGGCGGTGATATTGTAAAAGCTGTTGTTGCGTATTATTCTGATTTGAATACATCTTCAGGCGGTATCAATGACACCAAGATTGACCACCTTAAGATAGGCGAGATTAGAACTGGAGAATTTGGATTTTTTGTTGCAACGTCATTTAATGATGATAAAGAACGAAAAAATATATACAATTTATACATTGAACCAGAAGGCACTGTAATGAAAGTCAAGGACAGTGTCGAGATTAAGAAAGCTGAAGAAGCAGAAGAATAGAAGGGATTTTTACCATATGTTAAGAATAGGCAGAGGACGTAACCCTATTAGCCAAAACAAAAGACGAATTATTGCTGCTTTGATAATTATTATACCAGTGATATTCACAGGGCTTGTAGCCTTCATTGTTGACTGGTTGTGGTTTGATGAAATCGGATACGTCGCTGTATTTTTCACTAAGCTTTTTACACAACTCAAGATTGGACTACCAGTATTTGTAGTAGTTACACTCCTTGTGGCATTTTACTTGCACAATGTCAGAAAAGGCTATTTTTCAAAGGTAGTGTCATCAGAAGAAACGAATTTAAAGAGGCTGAGGATTTACACTGGCCTCTTATCTGTGATTTTTGGAGCCTTTGCTGCTATATTTGCAATGAAGGTTTTGTGGTTCCCATTTTTGCAATATATATCAGCGACAGATTTCAACATCAAGGATCCGATTTTTAGTAAAGATGTGTCTTTTTATGTCTTTAAGCTCGAATTTTTACAGATGATTAATCAACTTGTAATTGCATTGACAGTCATTATAATAGCAATTACGGTTATTTATTATCTAATTCTTTTATCTATGAGAACCCCTGATCCTTCGCATAATGAGGACGATGCGAATGAATATTCTTATGTGAATGAATCTGATTTTAGCGACTTTAAGGATGTTAATGGCGTTGCGGGTGAAATATTAAAGAAAATTTTTGTGAACCGTAGAAATCCTGGTGTGAATAGGCGTGCAGCAGCACCAGGCAGAGCATATTTCAACAAAATATTTGATATTGCCAAGCATCAATACATGGCTCTCGGCGTATTTTTGTTCCTGATGCTGTCAGTGAATTTTTATCTTAAGCAGTTTGAACTTTTGCATGCACATAGGGGTGCAGTTTATGGTGCAGGCTATACAGATCTCAATGTTACTCTTTGGATTTACAGGATCTTGATGGCTATTTCCATCGTTGGTGCAGTTCTTGTAGTGCCAATGATTCGCAAGAGAATATATAAAAAGATTTTGTATATTCCTGTTGCAATGATTATTATCGGAATTCTCGGCTTTGGTGTTTCGACAGCAGTACAGAATTTTGTTGTTTCTCCAGATGAAATAAACAAAGAGAGCAAATACCTTAAGAGGAATATTGAGTTTACACAGTATGCTTATGATCTTGATGATGTGAATGTCAACCCTTTTGCTGCAGAAAATGCTCTAACGGCGGATGATATCAAAAACAACAATCAAACGATAAGTAATATTAGGATAAACGATTATAAACCTGTAAAAACCTTCTATAATCAAACTCAAAGTATCAGGCAGTATTACACATTTAACGACGTGGATGTTGATAGATATAATATTGACGGTGAGATAACTCAATCGTATATGTCTGTTAGAGAAATTGATGAGTCGAAGATAAATGATACGTGGCTTAATAGACATTTAAAATATACGCATGGATATGGTGCTACTCTGTCTAGGGTGGACACAGTTACACCTAGCGGTCAACCATCAGTAATGATCAAAAACATACCACCTGAAACAGACAAAAAAGAATTAAAAATAACGAGGCCTGAGGTATATTTTGGAGAACTTTCAAATGACTATATTTTAGTGGATACAAATGAAGATGAATTTGATTACCCAGATGGAAATGACAACAAATATACTAGATATGAAGGTAGTGCGGGCATCAAACTCAATCCTTTTAATAGACTGGTATTTTCAATTAAGGAAAGCAGCCTAAAAATTCTGGTTTCTTCAAATATTAAGAGTGATTCTCGTATAATTATAAATAGAAACGTAGTTGAAAGAATCAGAAAAATTATGCCTTATCTTACATATGAGGATGACCCTTATGCAGTTAATGTCAATGGTAAGCTATATTGGATGATGGATGCCTATACAACTAGCGATATGTATCCTTATTCAGAACCATTTGTTGGGGATGAAGTAAAAGGCAATTACATAAGAAATTCTATTAAAGTTGTAGTCGATGCGTACAATGGAGATACGAAGTTCTATGTTGTTGACAAGAAGGATCCCCTTGCTAAAACATACCAAAAGATATTTCCATCTCTATTCAAAGATATTGAGAAAATGCCGAAAGAATTGCGTTCGCACATGAGATATCCTCATGCATTATTCAAGATACAAAGTGAAATTTACACAAGATATCACATGAATGATGTCAAAGTATTCTATCAAAAAGAGGACCTCTGGGATGTTGCGAAACAAATATATGGAACCGAAGAAGTTACTATGGATCCAAATTATTTTGTTGCGAAATTGCCAGGTGAGAAAGATGCTGAATTTATTAGCACAATTCCGTTTACGCCTAAGGGGAAAAACAATATGACGGCACTTATGGTTGCAAGAAATGATGGAAAAGACTACGGCAATATTGTTGTGTATCAGTTCCCGAAAAGCAAAACTGTTTATGGACCAATGCAGATTGAAGCTCAAATTGACCAAAATACTGAGATTTCACAAGATTTTTCGCTATGGAGTTCAGCAGGTTCACAGTACAGTAGAGGTAATTTGTTTGTCGTACCTATTGAATCTTCGCTTCTTTACGTTGAGCCTGTATACCTTGAAGCGAGCAATTCTGCAATACCTGAAGTTAAGCGTGTGATAATAGCTTATGGCGATAAGATTGCCTATGAGTCAACCCTTAAAGAAGCCTTGCAGTCCCTCTTCGGAGAAGAGGCGGGCGATTCATATACACAAGGGATGGATGCAAAAGGAAATGGCAAAACAGGCGGAGATGGTAAAAACTCTTCTAACGCAGCTATCGAGGATGAAAGTGTAGCATCTCTGATTGATAAGGCAAATAAAGCCTTTGAAGATGGTGAAAAAGCACTTAAGGATGGCAATTGGAAGGATTATGGAGATAAAATGGACGAGCTTTCCGACTTGCTTAAAAAGCTCAAGGATAAATAAATGATAAATATAACTCATGTTTAGGGGGATTTATGGAGAGAATACATAGATTAAATTACGATTTAGACAAGATGTTGTTTACTATTCCAGCTAAAATGCATGGCGAGCATGATATAAGACGAATTTTGGAAGAGCATCCAGAGGTTAAGTTTGTATCTTTTGTTGGAATTGACATGGGCGGGCACGATACAGATGAAAAAATACCTACAAAGGTTTTTTTGGATGATTTAACAAAGCTTCTTGCGCATGGGGTTCAGACTGACGGCTCAAGTGTAGCGCTTCCAGGCATTGCTGATTTAAACAATGCGAAGATTGATATAATACCAGATCTTGATGTGAACTGGTATGTTGATCACAATTTTAGGCACATAGATTATTATACAGGTCTACCTGTTGGAACCTTGAGGATACCATCTTTTTTGGTGCATAATGAAGACTTTGAATGCGGATCTAGAGTTGTGCTTAGGGATGCGCTTAAGTATTTTCGCCAAAGGATGCTTGAGGAACTGAAAGAAAATAACTATGTATATCCATACATGGATGGAGTTAGCTGTGCGGAAGATATAGAAGAATTGCTTCTGACTAGCGCTACGGAGCTTGAATTTTGGGTTAGAACTCCTGATGATAAGGGAGATAGGGAGCAATTATTTACATCTCAGGTTTTAAAGGAACAGTACTGGAAAAGAACCTACGGTCAAGTTAGGACGGCTCTTGAAGAGGTGATGACTATTCTTGACTGCTATGGATTTGAGATGGAGATGGGGCATAAAGAAGTTGGAGGCGTCCAAGCAAACCTGGCTAATGAAGGTCATTATAATCACATAATGGAGCAGCTTGAGATTGACTGGAAGTATGCGGATGCTATGCAGGCAGCTGATAATGAAAATCATATCAAGTATGTCGTTAGAGATATATTTACGATGCACGGACTTGATGTTACCTTTATGGCAAAGCCTGTAAGGGGAGTTGCAGGTTCAGGTGAACATACACATTTAGGTCTTGGAGCTAGACTGAAAAATGGCAAGATTGTTAGCCTATTTGCACCTGAAAAATGGGACGAAGAATTTCTAAGCCCAATAGGCTTTGGTGCTCTTATGGGATTGCTGAGAAACTACGAGCTGATAAATCCATTTGTTAGCAACAATAATGATGCTTTTAACAGACTGAAGCCTGGATATGAAGCTCCCGTTTGTACAGTAACGTCTCTTGGCCGATCAGTTAAAGAGCCTTCGAGAAATAGAACTGTACTGGCTGGTCTTATAAGAGATGTTCATAATCCGGCAGGAACAAGATTCGAATTACGTTCACCTAATCCCAAGAGTAATACTTATCTTGTATTGGCTTCATCATATCTGTCTATGCTTGACGGAATTGAAGCGGCACTTTCAGCTAACAAAACACCTAAGGAGCTTGAGAAGTCAATTTCCAAGAAATATGGAGAGGATGATTTCTATCTTGAAAGGGATAGGGAATATAGAAGTGAAAAAAACGTATTCACAGATTATTCCGAGGAAGAAAGGAAGCAGCTTTTCGGTAAAGCCCCTGCAACAGTATGGGAAAATTTGAGAAATTTTGATAATTACAAGGATAGACTTGATATTTTCTATAAGGGAGGAGTGATGAGCCCACTTGTAATTAATTCTTATGTTGAACAGACACTCTCGCATTGGAAAACAGAGCTTCACGACAGAATTATCCCAGCAACTATGAGCTTCGTGAGAGAATGTAAAAAGGTTCATGACGATAGGGAATTTACGGACATGGATATAAAACTCTGGCTATCGATTGACAAAATTAGACATGAAATTGCAAAAGACGAATTAAATGAATTTTGTCTTTTAACTCAGGTAAAAAATGCACTTGATACTGGGGATTACGCGCTGGCCTCAGATCTTCAACTTAAGCTTCAGTCAAAGGTTAATGCTTTAAGTGAAATATACAGTGTATATGTGCATAATGTTTTGTAACGGATGTTATAATATGTTGTTTATGTTTTTTAAAAATAGTAATTTGTTTAGGTGTATTGACAGTGAATAGCAACATTAAGTAAATAAGATTGGAGAAAAAAATGTTAGATGTTAAACGAATTAGGAAAAACTACGAGGAAGTAAAGGAACGAGTTGAATTTAGGGGCAAGGGAGATTTTGGACAAAACGTCGCGAAATACTTGCTGAAGTAGAAAAAATGAAAAATAAGCAAAATACTGTTTCAAGGCAGATTCCTAAACTTAAAAAAGAAGGCAAGGACACGAGTGTAATTATGGCAGAAATGAAGAAGCTGTCATCTGACATCAAGCCTCTTGAAGCAAAGCTGGACGAAATAGATGAGGAGTACAGGCTGATGCTTCTTTCGGTTCCTAATACTCCAAATCAAAAAGTGCCATACGGGGTCGATGATAGCGATAACGAAGTCATGAGAATTGTAGGAGAGCCAACTAAATTTGAATTCGAAGCCAAGGCGCACTGGGATATTGGAGAGGAGCTTGATATTTTGGACTTCGAAAGAGCGGCTAAGATTTCGGGGACCAGATTCACAGTGTATAAGGGACTCGGAGCAAGGCTTGAAAGAGCTATTACCAATTTTATGCTCGACTTGCATACTATTGAGCAAAGCTATGTGGAAATCTTGCCACCTTTTATGGTCAACAGAAAGGCTATGACGGGAACAGGACAGCTTCCTAAGTTTGAGGAGGATATGTTCTATGTTCCGCAGAAGGACTTTTTCCTTATTCCGACCGCAGAGGTTCCTGTTACAAACCTTAGAGGCGATGAAATTCTTAAAGAAGAAGAACTTCCGATATATTATACAGCTTATACACCTTGCTTCAGAGCTGAGGCAGGTTCTGCTGGGCGAGACACGAGAGGTCTAATTAGACAGCACCAATTCAACAAAGTAGAACTAGTGAAGTTTGTAAAGCCAGAAAATTCATATGATGAGCTTGAAAAATTAACAGCAGATGCTGAAGCCGTACTGAAAATTTTAGGAATTCCGTATAGAGTTGTCAGACTTTGCTCAGGCGACCTTGGATTTTCATCTGCAATGACTTATGATATAGAGGTGTGGATGCCTAGCTATGGCAGATACGTAGAGATATCTTCTTGCTCTAATTTTGAAGATTTTCAGGCTAGGAGGGCAGGCATAAGATATAGAGATAGTGAAACGGGCAAAGTAGAATATGTTCATACATTGAACGGCTCGGGACTTGCTGTCGGAAGAACCACGGCTGCAATACTGGAGAATTTTCAGAAGGAAGATGGGTCTGTTGAAATACCTGAAGCACTCAGAAAATACATGGGCGTACACGAGATAAATAAGGCTGAATAATCAATCTGTACTATTGATTGATAAGATAAATTGATAATATAGTTTGAACAAATTAGGTAATGATAATAATTGATAATAAATATGATTTGTATATTTTCGAATCAAAGGAGGTAGGATGCTAAAACTAAAGAACCTTTCAAAATTCTATTATAGTAAGGGGATAATTGCCAGTGGCCTTAATAGAGTGAACCTAGAACTTCATCCTGGAGAATTCGTTGTAATCACAGGAGAATCAGGATCGGGAAAATCCACGTTAATAAATGTAATTTCAGGGCTCGACTCATATGAGGAAGGTGAGATGTATATTGACGGTAACGAAACAAGCCACTTTACCGTTAATGATTTTGAGAATTATAGGCGTAAGTATATCGCTAATATCTTTCAAAGCTTTAATCTAGTTTCCAGTTATACCGTATTTCAGAATGTAGAATTGGTTCTTTTGGTTGAAGGAAGACGTAAGAGCGATGTTAAGGATAAGGTAAGTGCAATAATTGAAAAGGTTGGACTTACTGAATTTGCGAACACCAAGGTGTCAAAGCTTTCGGGTGGACAGAAGCAGAGGGTTGCTATTGCAAGAGCTCTTGCGAAGGAAACTCCGATAATAGTTGCAGACGAACCAACAGGAAACCTTGATAGTAAATCTGCACTTGGTATAGTTGAGCTTTTAAAGGATGTTGCTGAAGATCATCTCGTAATAGTTGTAACGCATAATTATGACCAATTTGAAGATTGCGCTAGCAGGAGAATCAAGCTCTCTGATGGTAGAATAATCGAAGATGAGGTCATTACTCCAAGACGTGATGAGCACAAAATAGCTCCCGTTGAAACCAAGCCGATGACCTGGGCTAACAAGTTTATTTTGGGAATCAGAAACACCTTCAATATATTCCCTAAATTTTTGTTGCTGCTACTTGTATTTTTATTCCTGAGTGCATCCGTTATAATGCAATATGCAGGCATCAAGGCTAATAATGACGCATTTGAGGGCTTTGGTAACAATATGTTTTTCAGAAACAGCAGCGACAGGAGAGTGGTTGTAAAACACAGTGACAACTCACCTATGACAGAGGACGATTATACTAAGCTACAGAACACGCCACATTACAAAACTCTTTTCAAGGACGATATAATCCTCGATGTTTCGTTTTATTCCTTTGATGACAGCTCCGATGCAGCTGCTATTTCGGAGTCTGAGGCTAAGTATAACGTGTATATGGAGGCACATCCTGCCCCAATATCTGAGATGCCTAAGAAGCTAATCGCAGGAGAAAAACCGAAGGCTGATAATGAAGCTGTCATAGGCCTTTACAGCATGACCATGGATGAAGATGCGCTTAAAGCACAGGTGGGCAAAGATGTCAAGCTAAATGATGACGCAGGAGAAGAGTATACCGTTAGAATTACAGGCGTATACTTTGTTGATAAAGAGAAGACGAAGACATCCAGTGTTGATGTAAATTTTGAGGGTGTCGGCAAAATTTTCTTGAGTGACTCTATTTTGTCTAAGGCGAGGGCATCTAAAATTGGTAGTATTTCAAAAACGGAAATACTTATAAATGGTAAAAAATATCCACTTGGAGCAGATGGCGGGCAGTTTAATGTGTATCCAAATTCAAATGTTGTAAAGGGATATGCAGTTGTGCCCGAGGAAGTTGACGCACTTTATGAGAGCGGTTCTTCAAGGTGGAAGCAGCTTGTGTATAATGTAAAGAACATATATTTCAAGGACACGACTACAGTTGTAAGTGCGGCTACATATACAAAGAATAATTATAAAAGTTTGCTCGGCATAGATAAACCTTTTGAGGATATTTCGGGGAATATATACATAAATGATGAAGAGTATAATTCTCTATTTATGAAAGGAAATTATCAGTCGACAGTTTATATAGATGAAAGAAAGAATGCCGACGAAGCTGTTTCTTGGCTTAAGAAAAATGGATATACTGTCATTTCTCTTGCAAAAGCCAAGACGCAGTTCATTGACACTGATATTTTGAATATTGTAACGGTACCGTTCAATGTTGCTATCGTAGTCGGAATATTCTTTATATGTTATTTTGTTATAAGGCTTATACTAAGATCAAGAAGTACATATTTCTCAACGCTAAGACTGATATGCCTTGATATTAAGAGCATCAAACAGATTCTGGATATCGAACTTATTTTGATAATAAATATAGCTTATTTTATGCTGGTTGCTTTCATCAGACTGGTTCAGACAAAGGTTTTAGATATTCCGTTCTTAGTGGGAATATTTGACTTCATTAAAATTCAGGATTACATCATTCTCTATGTGATTGTTGTGTGCCTGGCCTATATAATTTCGAGAAAATTCTCAAAGAAATTGTTTAAGAAATCCGCCATGAGCACATTTAGAGAGGAGGTGTAGTCATGATAAAATTAGAAAATGTAAATAAATATTTTAATAGACTAAAGAAAAATGAAATACACGTTATCGACAATACTTCGCTCGAGATAGATGGACCAGGGCTTATTGCGATACTGGGACCTTCAGGCTGTGGTAAGACAACACTACTCAATGCAATTGGTGGTCTTGATAGTGTAAGCACGGGAAAAATATTTGTAAATAATCAGAAGCTGACTGGTAGGACCGCATGGACTAGGGACAAGATTAGAAATTTAAACATAGGATATATATTTCAAAACTATAACCTTGTTGACGAGATGTCGGTGTTTGACAATGTCGCACTGGTCCTAAAAATGCAGGGAGTTAAGAACAAAGATGAAATCAAGGAGAAGGTCTACTATGCTCTTGAAATGGTAGGCATGTATCGATATAGAAATAGATATGCCGACATGCTTTCTGGTGGTGAACGCCAAAGAGTGGGCATTGCAAGGGCAATAGTTAAGAATCCTGCGATAGTAATCGCCGATGAGCCTACTGGAAATCTCGACAGCAGAAATACTCTTGAGGTAATGAATATAATCAAGACTATTTCAAAGACTAAGCTGGTCATAATGGTAACCCACGAGGAGAAACTTGCTAATTTCTATGCGTCACGAATAATTAGACTTACAGATGGAGCCGTAGTTTCAGATGAGGTGAATACGAACGAGAGCAACCTCGACTACAGGATAGACGACAAAATATATCTCGGAGAAATACAAAACCACAGCTCATTTGATATGCAAGGGTCGAAGATAAACGTTTATCAGGACGATGAGCAGGCAGCAGAGATGGATATTGTGATTAAAAATGGCAATATATACATCAAGGTTAATGACAACAACTTAAGAACAGAAATTGTCGATGAACATTCTAGTGTAGAATTTATTGACGGTACTTATAAAGAAATTTCAAAGGATGACTACAAAGATAAAGGTTATGATATGAGCGTACTTGAGGCTAAGAAGCCTCCGAGGAATGCATCGATTATAAACCTGTGGTCAATGATAATTAAAGGGTTTAAACAGGTTTCTAATTATCCTGTCATGAAGAAGGTTCTGCTTGTAGGATTCTTCATTTCCTCAATGTTCATAATGTATGCTATATCAAATACAGCAGCTATAATGAATACGCCGGATGAAAGGTTCGTCGACACGAATAAACATTATATAATTATAAATAACAAAAAAATGTCGCCTGAGCAATATTCAAATCTCGAAACTATAGCTAGCGGTTTAGTTGCAAACCAAAAGGACGGAGAACTAAAAGGATATGTAATACCGGGCAAGTCGATAATCAATGTGCCGATAAGATATGACAATTTTCTACAGACTGGAGTCGAAATGGGAGAAAGCATCAAAACCTCTATTACGGATGTTAATACCCTCAAAAAGAAAGATTTAATTTCAGGTAAATTGCCAGAAAATCCTTCTGAAGTAGTAGTTGACAAGCTCGCCTTCAAGACTCTAATTGAAGAGGGCTTAGCAAAACAAGCTGGCTACTTTAAAGCATCTGATTTTGTTGGAATGAATTTGAAGCTCGGAGAAAGCGTCAACCTTAAAATTACAGGCATAGTTGACAAATCGTCGCCTTCGATGTATGTAAATTCGAGCGAAATATATAATATTCTATATGCCAAGGGAAGTATCCCACAGAAAAGTGAGAATCCTGAAGCGGAAGCTAAAGATGTTGACAGCAACCTTATAACAAAAGAGTTGGCTGACAGGATAGCCGATGATGCACTAACTCTCAAACGTGGAACTTGGCCTGAGGCTGAGTACGAAACCGCAATACCATATGACAAAATATATGATGTGAAAATAGGCTCGCTCGTAACACCGAAGGTCAACGGGCAAAAACTTAAAGTTGTCGGCTTCTATACGGATGAATATAGCAGACCTATGTCCATAGTTTCTAACGAGACACTTAAAAAGAAAATTATATCTGAAGCAAATGGAGCAGCTTTATATGTTCCTAAAAAGTCAGAGAAGGCTGCAACTATACAGACACTAAGAGATTCTGGCTTCGACTGCTATGATGCCTATAAGAGCTCAAAAGAAAAATATACGAATGAAGTCAAGAAAACTATGAAAACCGTACGTATAACGGGTCTAATTATACTTGCTATTTCGCTCATAGAAATATATCTGATGATGAGGGCGTCATTCCTTTCAAGAATAAAGGAAGTTGGAATTTTCAGAGCCATTGGAGTCAAGAAAACCGATATATACAAGATGTTCCTCGGTGAAGTCCTTGCAATTACAACTGTAGCGGGTATACCTGGATTTGTTTTAATGGGCTACATTGTTCACAGGCTGAGCCTCATTAAGACATTCCAGTACACATTCCTCATGAACCCAACGGTTGCAATAGTTGCTGTGGCAATTATCTACGTTGCAAATATTTTGTTCGGGCTCCTGCCTGTCGCTAAGGTACTGATGAAGACGCCTGCTGCCATTCTCGCAAGGACAGATGTAGACTAGATTTTGGAGGTATTATGGAATTTAATGAAGTGCAAGCAGTTAATCGTGCATATGAGCTTCTTTCTGCCGAAGAAGCGTGCAAGGGGCAGGCACATCATCTACGTATAATTAAAGATAAGCTTGAAAAAGAAACGTTGACCCTGTCAATAATAGGTCAATTTAAAAGGGGCAAGAGTACTCTCGCAAATTATATTTTGGACGACGAGATACTTCCAGTTGGGATAGTTCCAATTACTTCGGCCGTTACGCGGGTATACTATGGGGAAAAGTCGGCAGAGGTTCACTTTTTCAACGGCGATGTTAAGCCGATTGACTTTAAGAATCTGTCAGAATACATAAGCGAGCAACAAAATAACAATAATAAACTTGGTGTGTCGTCTGTAGTAATTAGAACGCCGTCAAAATTTCTCAAAAATGGCATAGAGTTTGTCGATACGCCTGGCGTTGGCTCTTTTCACAAGAACAATACGGAGGTTGCGTATCAGTACATGAAGGAAAGTGACGGAGTAATATTCCTGCTTTCGGTTGATAGTCCCATAAACGAGATAGAGATTGAATTTCTTAAGGCGACAAAAGAGTTTGCTTCGAAGTTCTATTTTGCGGTGAACAAGGCAGATTTGGTATCTGAGGTTGAGCTTGCCCAATACATAGGATATTGTCAGGGTGTGCTTCAGCAAATAATGGGATATAACATGGAGCCTGTTAAGATTTTTCCTGTTTCTGCAAAGACAGGTGAGGGAATCAAAGAACTTACAAGCTCAGTGAGCAGGGATTTAAAGCAGAATGCTAGAGCAATTTTGGAGCGTTCGTCAATACTAAAACTCAGAGATATTATAGATGAAGCCATAAGTCAGCTTAGATTCTATTGGAAAGCCATGAATATGGAATACAAAGATCTAGATACAGCTTTTTCTTCCATCGATGAATATATAGAAAAGATAAAAAAAGAAGCTAGTGAGCAGGATGCGAATTTTGAAATAAAATTTAATGAAATAAAGATAGACTTATCTGAAAAAGTTCAAGAATTTTTTGGTATACACTACGTCTATGAAATTGAGGAAGCTTCACCATTTAAGAGGACTATGACAAAGAGCGAATTTCTCGAAAAGGTAAATGCTTTGCTAGGGGATTTGAGAAATACGCTCGACAGTATTTTGTTATATAGAGAAGATAATGCGTACATCGTAATTAGAAGAATAGCAAATATAAATCTGCTTTCCAACAGACTTAGGGAGATTAAAAGGCAAATAAATGAACAACTTGAAAAAGGCGAATGATATGTATAGTTTTTTAAGGAGTAGCTGCATAAATATAGAGAGTGCAAAAAAAACGATAGTAAAAATAGCAGTAATATTGATTTCGTGCTTGATTGTTTTTTCGGGACTTAAATTTTTCAATCCAGATGCAAATGCATATGCTAAATCAAAAGACGAGTCGCAGGATTCAAAGCTGGAAGCTCAAAGAAAAGAGCTTAAGGATTATTTTGGTGACTTGCACGGCTTTGCTGTGGGAAACCCTGAAACTGGAGAAATATATTTCGCAGATAAAACCGATAAAAAAGTCCCTATTGCGAGCATAACTAAGCTGATGACATATCTACTTGTTATGGAAGCGATGGATCGCGGTGAAATAGATAAAAATGGGGATGTAGTTATATCGAAAGAAGCTGAAGATATTACATATCCTTATGGGATCATCTGGCTCAAGGAAGGGATGAAGGTTCCGATAGACGACCTGATAAAAGCCATGCTCATACCATCCAGCAATGAATCAGCGGTTGCTCTTGCGTGCCATGTTGCAGGCTCAGAGGGTGAGTTTGTAAAGCTTATGAATAAGAGAGCAGAAGAGCTTGGGTTAAATAAGACACACTTTTATACTGCTAGTGGGCTACCAACAAACCTTGATGAAGAAACACCTGAAGATGCACTTCCTTCGGAATACCTAAAGACAGAAAATCACTCAACTGTAGAGGATTTATTTAAACTTGCGAGCTTCATAATGAAAAAATATCCTCATATCACGAAAATAACTTCAAAAAAGGATATAAGCCTTAAACAATTTAGTTTTTATTCGGAGAACACTAACGCGCTTCTGAAAAAAGACAGTAGAATAAATGGACTAAAAACTGGATACACAGGAGGTGCTGGGCGTTGCATTATCTGCACTCGGATTGAAAAAACAGACTTCAAACAAGCTCGAAAAAATGGAAAAACGATGGTAGTTTTTATGGGTGGAAAAAGTGTTGAGGAAAGGGATAAAAAAGTAACCACACTTCTTGATATAGGAGAATCTTTCTTCAAAGCAAAGGAGAGAATCGGATTTTTTCCGACTATGAGTGTAAAAATTCCTGAAAATAAAGCAGAGCTATCACCCGAAGAGAAGAAGCAAGAGAATAAAAAATCTCTTATTATTAAAATTGTTGAGTTTGCAGCTTGTATTTTAGTGGCGATTATTTTGTTGATATTATTACTTAGATTCATCATTAGAAGACGAAGAAAAAACAGCAGGCTTATAATGAGCAAAAAACGATATCGAAAGCGTAGCAATATTAAATTTTAAAGGCATAAAGTAGAGCTCTAAATAAAATATATTTAAAGAATGTGTGATAAAATAAACAATTTCTTCTAGAATGCTAGATTTTTATCAAGAAGATTGATATAATAGATGAGGATTTACTTAAATTAACCGTTAATAATATGATAGAAAGGTGATTTGGAAAATGATTAACAAAATGATGACTGCGGATGAAGCAGTTGCAGGTGTTAAAGACGGTATGACCATAATGGTTGGCGGCTTCCTAGCAACTGGATCTCCGGAAATCCTGATGGATGCACTAGTGAGAAAGGGTGTAAAGCACCTTACTGTAATTGCAAATGATGGCGGACTTGATATAGGTCAGTATGGTGCAAGAACAGCTAGAGGTGTTGGAAAGTTGCTTGAAAATCACATGGTTGACCACATCATAGCTTCTCACCTAGGAGTTAACCCTAAGCTAAATGAGCAGTTTGCTGACGGTTCTCTTAAATATACACTTGTTCCTCAAGGAACTCTTGCTGAGAAAATTAGAGCTGCCAATTATGGTCTTGGCGGAGTAATAACTCCAACAGGTATTGGTACTCCTATGGAATTTGAAAAAGATGAACTTGGTAGAGATAAGATTACCATGGAGATAGATGGTGTTAAGTACCTAGTAGAGAGACCTCT
>QWCK01002516.1_pt1 | contig 22810 bp, 20 predicted proteins | sample 1972571 | NCBI WGS metagenome assembly QWCK01 (sample SAMN09866710, study PRJNA288562) | Human gut metagenome isolate term2_stool, whole genome shotgun sequencing... | isolation source: gut | host: Homo sapiens | place: USA: California | reverse complement strand
TTTGACGGTTCTCCGCGACTTGGACATCTGTCAACCCCAATGGGTTCACAGTGTGCGATGTCAACTTATTCATAACTGTTTTGTTGTTTCATGCAAATATAGCGAAAAACCGTAGAACGACCCAACGCTGTCCCTAAATAATATTTAAAAATGAGGGGAATTGTTGAGGTCAAATTGGAGAATCACTTCATATCTGACCCTGTAATAACAATACGACTCGGAGGTGGCTTGACTTAAAAGCCGGCACTCCGAGTCATTTCTATAAATCTTACCTCATCGCGGTAATTGATGGCATGATTTACTTCACGCTGATGAGGTAGTAGTTCTTCTTGCCACGCTGCATGAGCAGGTATTTGCCGTCGATGAGGTCGTCGGCCGTGACGGGCTGGTCGAAGGCAACCAGTTTCTCCTTGTTGAGGCTCACGCCTCCTCCCTTCACCATCTTGCGCATCTCGCCCTTGCTGGGGAATATTTCCCAACCCTCCTGGCAGAACAAGTCGATGGCCTTGCCGCCGAGTTGTGTTCTGTCAAGTTCGTAGTGAGGCACATCCTTAAATACATCGTTGAGTGTGGCTTCGTCAAGCTGAGCCAACTGATCCTTGGTAGCCTTACCAAAGAGAATGTTCGAGGCGGCGATGGCCATGTCAAGGTCTTCCTTGGAGTGTACCATCGTGGTGACCTCCTCAGCCAGACGGCGCTGCAAGGTACGACGTCCGGGATCCTCGGTGTGCTCTGCAACGAGTGCAGTGATGGTCTCTTGGTCGAGGTCAGTGAATATTTTGATATAGCGTTCTGCATCATCATCCGACACGTTGAGCCAGAACTGGTAGAAAGTGTAGGGGGTGGTGCGGTTGCGGTCGAGCCATACGTTGCCGCTCTCAGTTTTACCAAACTTCTTGCCATCGGCCTTGGTGATGAGTGGGCAGGTGAGTGCGAAGGCCTCGACATCGTTGCCGAGCGTGCGACGTATGAGTTCTGTCCCAGTGGTCATGTTTCCCCATTGGTCATTGCCTCCGAGCTGCAGGCGAACGCCGTTGTGTTGATACAAATGCAGGAAATCGTAGCCCTGTAGAAGCTGATAGGTGAACTCGGTGAAGCTCAGTCCGTCGCGTGCTGTTCCGTTGAGGCGTTGCTGTACGCTTTCCTTGGCCATCATGTAGTTTACAGTGATATGCTTGCCCACGGTTCTGGCGAAGTCGAGAAAGGTGAAATCCTTCATCCAGTCGTAATTGTTCACCAGTTCGGCCTTGTTGGGCTCGTTGCCGTCGAAGTCCAGGAACTTGGCACACTGTTTTTTAATGGCCTCTTGGTTGTGGTAGAGTGTGTCTGCGTCGAGCAGGTTGCGCTCCTGACTCTTGCCCGAAGGGTCGCCTATCATGCCCGTGGCACCTCCCACGAGGAGATAGGGTTTGTGTCCGCAGCGTTGCAAGTGGCGCAGCATCATGATGCCACACAAGTGACCGATGTGAAGCGAGTCGGCTGTAGGGTCAGTGCCGAGATAGGCTGATACCATGTTTTGGAGGAGGTATTCTTCTGTACCTGGCATGATTTGGGCCAGCATACCGCGCCATTTCAGTTCTTCGACAAAGTTTTTCATTTTAATTCTAATCGTTGTTTGGGTTGAACCCCACGGGTATGATGATCCGATGGGGTATATTCAGAATAATGGGGCGCCTGACGGACAACTTACGGAACCGGGTCGTACCCGCTTCCACCCCAGGGGTTGCATCTTAGTATTCGCCATATGGTCAATGCCAATCCCTTGATGGGACCGTGCTTGAGCAGAGCCTGGCGGGCATATTCGGAACAGGTTGGTGTGAATCTGCAGGAGGCCGGGGTGTAAGGGGTGATGAATCTCTGATAAAACTCAATGGGCTGTATCAATACCCAGGCCAAGATTCGGCCGATAAAATGTAAAACCTGATTCATTTTGTTCATTGCTGTAGTCCTTCCTTCTGCAGGCACTCGTCGATCCGTTGCAGCAAACGAATCACACTGCTCTCTACTTTTTCACTGCTGCGCAAGTGGTTGTCAAGCCAAATAAAAGCGATGACAATCTCGTGTTCGGCAACGATGGCCTTATGCTTTCGGTAGGCTTCGCGCACTTGACGTTTCACCCTGTTGCGATCCACCGCATGCTTGAAACACCGCTTGGAAACGCTGACCATCATCTTGGCTTTCGACCTTTCTGCATGGTTCGAGGTGCTGCTTCCTGCCGTTTCCTGTCCTGCTTGCAGAGGCATGTACACTGCTCTCAGGGGGAAAGCCGACATCGATCGACTTCGGCCTCCTTGGAAAAGAGCATCTATAGTCTTCTTGCTATATATCCGCTCCTCCTTGTGAAGTGTGGAGGGAAGTTCCGGCATTGCGATACTTTATTTCTTCTTATGTTCCTTTTTGAGGAAATCTTCCAGTGCACTGATCATCGAGGGGTGCTCTTTCGTGCCACCAACGAGCGAGGCCTTGAGGCCTGCTTTCTCGAGCGCCTTGCCGGTAGCCGGGCCAAAGGCTCCGAACTTCAACTTGCCCTGCTTGACGTCAGGGAAAGACTTTGTCAGATATTCCACACCTGTAGGAGTTGAGAAAATGAGCATGTCGCAATCGAAATTATCAACTTCCTCTTGAGTGAAATCGTTGCTCACGGTCCGATACATCACACATTCCGTGTGGTTTAGTCCTTTGCTGTCAAGCAAATGTTTGATGTCATCGTTGTGAACACTGCTCAGGGGAACGAGGAATTTCTCATCCTTGCGCTTCATCATGGCGGGCAGTAAGTCGTCTATTTTCCCTGTGCTTCCGAAGAACACCTTGCGCTTGCGGTATTGCACATACTTCTGGATGTAAAGAGAGATGGTCTCGGTAACGCAGAAGTATCTCATCTCCTCGGGGATGGTGAGACGCAGTTCCTTGGCAAGCTTAAAATAGTTGTTGATGGCATGCCGCGAGGTAAATACAACGGCAGTATGGGAAAGAATACTTACTTTTTGCTGGCGAAACTCTTTTGCGCTAAGACCTTCAACCTTGATGAATGGGCGGAATACAAACTCTACGCCATATTTTTTCTCGAGATCGAAATAAGGAGATTTATCATTGGCCGGTTTCGGCTGTGATATCATGATCTTCTTTATCATCTTTTGTTTTAAAAATTTACTTTTAAATAATCGTCCATGAAGACGAGAACGCCCCATAGAACGCCGAGTGGCACTACTTCTAATGTGCAAAAGTACAAAAAACTTTGCACAAAGTCAGTGTTTTTTTCAAAAAAGATAATATATGTCTTGTACAAGGCCAGTACTTTGGCCAAAATGATAACTATGATGGTGTAAATGGCGGTGGTTTCGATTGAAAAGTTAAAGTAGGCATGGAGCATGACAATGGGGAAAAGTACGACCCCTTCGGTGGCCGTCAGGAACAGTCCGGACTTGGTCCATTGTTCATTTTTTTTCCTATCAAAAAACACCCAGCCCACGAGGTTGTAGAACAGTGCTTTGGTCAATATGTAGGCGATGATGATACCCGTGTAAATACCAATGACGAGGTATTGCGGCAGCCCTGTCGTGCCATTGCCCATCGTCTTGGAGTAGAAGAAAAACACAAGGGCAAAGAGCAGACTGGTCTGCAGAAGCAGGAAATACTGGAAATGCAGTTCGTTGCCTGTCTCCGTGATGACGGTTGTGCCTTCGCTTGGGGTGCGGAAGAAGTTCTTGAGGTGTCGTTGTATGAAGTTTCCGGTCTGGGCAATAGACACGGCCGCAAGTATAAAGCAACCCAGCAGAATGGACGTGATGAGGTTGTCGTTGGCAATATTGTAGGGTATGGGGTCGCCCGCAACCCCCTGGTGATACACGACATGCTCTGGTATGTATGTCGAATCGGGTTGCACCAGCGACTTGCCGTGGTACATGGGTTTTGCCAAATCCGTGGTGAGGACTTTGTCGGCTTTGCCCAAAGGAGTTTTCATGGGATTGGCACGGCTGCTCCAGTCTACTTCCGGAAACTTGTAGTTCGCTCTTAATATAGAGTCTTGCTGCCATGGGGTGGCTGTTGCAGGAAGCCGGCTGATGATCTCATGGGGTGTGTGGTAGCCGGAAGGGGAATGGGCAGAAGCCTTGATCGGAGCTTCTGCGGTGGCTGTCGGGCTTGTGGAGAGAGAGTCTTGCTGGGTCATGGGATTAATAAAAATGCAGGCTACTGCCGGCAGTAGCCTGTGGAACCAAAGCGTGGATAGGGGAAGTTTCGGCTTTTAAAGGCCGAAAGCTTTCCTGATGCGCTCCGTTTGGTCGATTTTTTCCCATGTGAAGAGTTCGATCTCCATGGTTTTCCGTTCATGATACAGGCTGGTGAAGGTTTTGCTCACCACCTGGTTCTCCCGACCCATATGGCCGTATGCCGCCGTCTCAAAATACATGGGCTGGCGCAGCTTGAGCATGCGCTCTATGGCCTTGGGGCGTAGATCGAACAGTTCTTCAATCTTCCGGGCGATGTCTGCGTCCGACTCCTTCACATGGCTTCGGCCGAATGTGTTGACATAAACGCTTACGGGTTCAGCCACGCCAATGGCGTAAGCAAGCTGTACGAGCATCTCATCGGCCACGCCTGCGGCTACCATGTTCTTGGCGATGTATCGTGTGGCGTATGCGGCACTGCGGTCTACCTTGCTTGGATCCTTGCCCGAGAACGATCCGCCGCCGTGAGCCCCGCGACCGCCGTAGGTATCTACAATAATCTTGCGACCGGTCAACCCCGTGTCTCCATGCGGCCCGCCTATCACGAATTTTCCCGTTGGGTTCACCATGTATTTGATGTCCTCGTTAAAGAGAGCCTGCAATTTGTTGCCGGCAGCATCTTTGACACGCGGTATCACGATGCGAATCACGTCTTCCCTAATCTTGTCAAGCATAGCCTTGTCAGCCTTCTGCTGGGCCTCCGGCGTATCATTTTCCGGCGTGACAAACGGGTCGTGCTGGGTAGACACAACGATGGTGTCGATGCGCACGGGCTCATTATTGTCGTTGTACTCTATGGTTACCTGACTCTTGGCATCGGGGCGCAGGTATGTCATCTGCTTGCCCTCCTTGCGGATGTCCGCCAGTGTGCGCATGATGAGGTGTGCCAGGTCGAGTGTGGCGGGCATGTAGTTGTCGGTTTCGTTGCTGGCATAGCCAAACATCATGCCCTGGTCGCCTGCCCCCTGCTGCTCTTCCTCCTCGCGCGATACGCCGCGATCGATGTCGTCACTCTGTTCATGGATGGCCGTGAGCACACCACATGAGTTATGGTCGAACTGATATTCTGCCTTGGTATAGCCCACATGCTTGATGGCGCGGCGTGCTATGGCTTGCAGGTCAATGTATTCTTTCGACCGTACTTCACCCATGATGATCACCTGCCCGGTCGTTACGAAACTTTCGACGGCACAGTGTGCAGATTCGTCGTAGGCAAGAAATTGGTCGAGAATAGCATCTGAAATCTGATCGGCTACCTTGTCAGGATGTCCCTCGGAAACAGACTCTGATGAAAATAAATAAGACATAAAAAACAAATCAAATAAAGAGGTTGCCTGCATGCAAACCTCCTATTATGTTAATCGATGTTCTGAGAGGAAGCGCGGCAGGATGCAGCCTGCCGCTGACTTGAACTTGATGGTGCAAAAGTTACGGATGATGCCGTGGTGGTCGGCGACTACTCTTGGGGCAACATCACGACGCTCACCTTGTTGGAATCCTTGAGGAACTCTTTCACAAACTGCGAGATGGCTTCCGGGGTGAGCCCCTGTACAATGGCTCTGTAGTTGGTGTAGGAGTCGAGGCCCATCATGTAGTTGTTCATAATCAGACTGCTCCAGAACCCATTGGTCTTCTCGTTATCGTCGATTTGTTTGAGCATCAGTTCCTTGATCTTGGCCAGCATCTCGGCATTGCAGGTCTTGGCCAAGTTGTGCAGTTCCTCGTCTATGATTCTCAGGGCTTCGTCTTTCATCTCCGGTTTCATGGGGCAGAAAGCCATGATTTGTGCCAGGTGGAATCCATCGTCGGCAGTGCTCATGCTGGCCTGTGCACCGCACGAGTAGGCTGCACTGGCCTCCTCCCTGATTTTCTTGAGATAGACCATCGACAGCACCTGTCCGGCCACGTCGGCCTTGATGGAGCCTTCGAGCGAATAGGGCATCTTGTGGTTGAACCACGATATGAGAGAGTTAGCCTTGGGCGTCTCCATCTTGCGGTAGAAGATGTTGTCAACGTTCTTCTTTGTGGGCACCGATACGCGCGTGCCAGTCATGTTCTTTCCTTTTGAAGGCAGCGCACCAAGATACTGGCATACGAGCGGGCGAATGGTTGCCTCGTCATAGTTTCCCACGATTTCGAAGATCCAGCCGTTGGCATTGGCTGTGCGCTCCTTGGCCATGGCCAAGATGCGGTCGGGGTTGATGTTCTTGATGTCCTTGGCCAGGAACGGAGCCTCGCGCCAACCGTGTCCGTAGATGGTGGCCGAGATGGAGTCGCTGAAGGCTACCTCGGGGCTGAGTTCCCTATTCTTCAGTCCCAGCTCGTATTGCTGGATGATGTTGTTATACGAGTCCTGATCATTTCTGATGTCGGTGAAGTAGAGATAGGTCAGCTGCAGCATTGTTTCCACGTCCTTGGGGGTGGAATTGCCGCTCACGGCCATACGGCGAGGTCCCATCGAGAGTCTGGCGTTGGCAATCTTGCCGGCCAGTGCCTTGCCCAGTTCGGTGAGCGAGAAGTTGCCCAGGCCACTGCCATCGATCACGCTGTCGAACGCCTTGATATTGGCATAGTCTTCCTTGCCGTACACGGAGTTTCCGGCACCACCCACGCCGCTCATGATGACTTGGTCTTTCTTGTAGTCGGTCTTTTTCAGCAACACGGTCACGCCATTGCTGAGGGTGAGGATGTCATAGCCGAATTTCTTGCTCTTCTCCTCTTTCGTGATTTTTCCCGCTTTCGGGAGTTTGGTCATCAAGGGCTCGTCCTTCACGTTGTCCACGTAGGCCTCGATTTTCTCTGCACGAGCTTCGCTCAGGGCGTCGAGCAACTGTGCCTCCGTGGGGTATACGTTACCTTCCTTCTCGTTGTTGAAGTTGATGATAACCAGGTTGGTGTCGTTCTGGCTTACCAAGCTGGGAAGCACCTGGTTGATGGCTTCTAATGGAATGGCCGGGACAACCTGCTTCATGGTTTGGTAGGTGAAGTCGATGTCGGGCATCGGTTCATTGGTCAGGAAGTAACCCAGGATCTCGTTGTAGAATTGCTTGGAATAGCGTTTGTCCTTGTTGGAGTAGGTCTTGTCGAGACTGCTCAGCATGTTGGTCTGGAAACGCTTGTATTCGGTCGGGGTAAATCCAAACTCCGTTGCCTGGCGCACCACCTTGAAGGCCGCCTTGAGAGCCTGTGCGGTTTGCTCCATGTTCTTGGGCGAAGCACTGAGCGAGAAGGCGTCCTTGGTCTTTGAGAAGATGTAGGAATCGTCGCCGGCCTGAGCACTCACGAACGGACAGTTGGCTTTCTGTGCCTCTTCCACGAATCGCTGGTTCAGCATGCTGAAAGCTGCGGTCTTGGCATAGTTCTCTATCACATAGGGCAGCTGTTGCTTCAGGCTGTCGGGATAGGTGTCGTGCTTCATCATCAGTTCGATGATGCTTCTGGGGTATTCCTTGTCCTTGTCGATAATGACAATGGGCTTGGGGGTGTCGGGCACGGGTTCGTCGACGATTGGTGACGGATGGTCCGGAGTCTTGATGCTACCGAACAGACGCTTGATTTCTGCCTCAACATGGTCTACGTCAACATCGCCTACCACGATAATTCCTTGGTTCTTGGGGTGATACCATTTGTGGTAGTAGTCCACCAACTCCTGTCGCTTGAAGTTGTCTACCACCGACATCAGTCCGATGGGGTAGCGCAGTCCGTATTTGGAACCGGGATAAAGCTTGGGCAGGTTGCGCTCCAGCATGCGGCTGTTGGCGGATGTGCGCATGCGCCACTCTTCATGGATGACGCCACGCTCCTTGTCAATCTCGTCCTGCTCTAACAGCAGCCCGCACGACCAGTCGCGCAGAATGAGCAGGCAGGAGTCGATGGTGCCCTGCTGGTGTGTGGGCACATTGTCGATATTGTACACCGTTTGGTCGATACTGGTGTATGCGTTCAGATCGCCACCAAACTCGATGCCCTTGGTGCGGCACCACTCGATCAGGGCATTGCCCTTGAAGTTGTCCGAGCCGTTGAAGGCCATGTGCTCTAAGAAGTGAGCCAATCCGCGCTGGCTCTCCTCTTCCTGTATGGAGCCCACTTTCTGGGCGATGTAGAAGTTGGCTCGGTTTTCCGGCCAGTTGTTATGGCGGATAAAATAAGTCAGGCCATTATCGAGCTTGCCCATCCTGACATCTTTGTCTACAGGGAGGGTCATGTCGGGCATTTGTGCCTGCGCAGCAGCTGTTATCAGAAGCAGCAGGGCTGTGACGATGTTTTTGATTTTCATATCGTAAATGATGATTATGTATTGATATTCTGGAAATTAGAATGCAAAGTTAACCCTTTTCCGTTACAGGTCAAAAAAATATATGTTTAAAAGTCTGAATATTCCGTATTTTCATGCTTGCTCGTCCGCCGGCCCCATGGGCTGTGCGCTGGTTGTGAATCGTGCGGTTTGTTGGCGTGGTGCGAACGTGAGACGAATGGATATCGGCCGATGGGCGATTGTCTGTCGAACGCCGTGCACGTGGATTGCGGCCGAAGGAGAGGGAAGAGTGAAGAGGGAAGAGTGAAGAGGGAAGAGGGAAGAGTTAAGAGGGGAGTTAGTGTTGATTCTTGTTCTTGATGTTTCGCGGGTGGTGTTCGAGGATGTCTTTCCGCAGCGAAGTGTTGTCAAGATGGGTGTACATCTCTGTAGTGCCGATGTTGGAGTGGCCCAGGAGGTCTTGAATGACGCGCAGGTCGGCTCCTCCGCGCAGCAGGGCGGTGGCGAAGGAATGGCGAAGGGTGTGGGGTGATATCGTCTTCTTGATGCCCGCGGCCTCGGCTTGGCGCTTGATCATGATGAGTATCATGGTACGGGTGAGGTGATGGCCTCGCCGGTTGAGAAACACATAGTCCTCCTCGCCGGGCTTGATGATCATCTGCCGCCGGTCGTCGAACCAATAGCCTAATTCCTCGATGGCCCGATCGGAGATGGGCACAAGTCTTTCCTTGTTGCCCTTGCCCATGACACGGATGAACTGCTCTTCTAAAAAGAGGTCTGAGAGTTTCAGGTTGGTCAGTTCGGAAACGCGTAGCCCGCAGGAGAAAAGCACCTCGATGATGGCCCGGTTGCGGTGCCCTTCGTTGGTGGAAAGGTCGATGCTGTCTTGGAGCATGTCCACTTCGTCGGTGGTGAGGTATTCGGGCAGGTGCTTGGGCAGGTGGGGCGACTCGAGCAGTTCGGTGGGGTCTACCTCCAGATATCCGTCGAGCACGAGGAAACGATAAAACGCCCGCACGCCGCTGAGGATACGAGCCTGCGACTTCGACCCGATGCCGTGCTCGTGGAGCGAGGCAGCGAATTGCTGCAGGTCTTCCAGTTTCACGTCGAAGGGTGCCACATCGACCTTTCTCAGGAAGTCCAGCAGCTTGTTGAGGTCGCGCTGGTAGGCATCGAGGGTGTTTGGCGAATAGCTGCGTTGCAGTTTCAGATAGCGGATGTAGCGCTTGGTGATGTCTTGGTATTGATATTTGTCCATAGCGAATGAGAAGGATGTGCGACAAAACAATTATTTGTTTTTCTTTGTGTTGTCTCTCTTTTGCACTATCTTTGCAGGGGCAGGGAGACGCTTCTGCGTCGATGACGGAAAGTCCGACAGGAGGTCGGTTGCGATCTGTCCCTGTATGCAAATTTACAGCAAAAGAGCCGAAAGGCAAAACAATCATGAAGAAGATATTGATTATGAATGGGCCGAACCTGAACCTTTTGGGGGTTCGCGAGCCTGGAATCTATGGCAAAAATTCGTTTGAGAGCTACTTGCCCACGTTACGGTCGGAGTTTGCCGATGTGACGCTGGAATATTACCAGAGTAACATCGAGGGCGAGTTGATCAACAAATTGCAGGAGGTGGGTTTTTCCTACGATGGCATTGTGCTGAATGCCGGAGCCTACACCCACACCTCAGTGGCCCTTCTGGATTGCATCCGATCATTGAAAAGTCCTGTGGTTGAGGTGCATATCTCTAATGTGCACCAGCGTGAGGAATTTCGCCATCACTCCATGATTTCCGCCGGCTGCAAGGGTGTTATCTGCGGTTTCGGCCTCGACTCGTATCGGTTGGCGGTACAAGGAATTTGTAATTCATAATTCACAATTTTCAATTCACAATTGGTTGCGCGTTGAAAAACGAAAGTAAAGCTGTAGATAGACTGACTTTAAGTTATGAGCAGCTTATTCTGAGCTGCATAGGATTGTGAATTGAAAATTTTGAATTGCAAAGGATTTTGAATTGCAAAGGATTTTGAATTGCAAAGGATTGTGAATTGCAAAGGATTGTGAATTGCAAAGGATTGTGAATTGAAAATTGTGAATTGTGAATTAGAACAATATGTCCTCCACCACAGCGAGCCTGAGGGTGACTATCTCTACCGTTTGTATCGGGCCACCAACATCCATACCATACACGGACGGATGGCCAGTGGGCACCTGCAGGGACGGTTGCTGAAAATGTTTGTCATGATGCAACGCCCGCGATACATACTTGAGATTGGTACTTTTTCGGGTTATTCGGCCATCTGCATGGCTGAAGGGTTGAAAGAGCTTGCCACTCACGCGACCAAGCTTGAGAGAGTGGTGCGTGGCGGGGAGAGTCGCCCTGCTACGGAAGCAGCTTCACGACTGTTTACTTTCGAGATCAATGACGAGATGGAAGACTTCACGCGTCCGTGGATTGAAAATTCACCGGTGGCCGAGTTTATAGACTTCCGCATTGGCGATGCGATAGTTGAGGCTCCAAAACTGGGTGTGAAGTTTGATATGGCTTTTCTCGACGGCGACAAGCGCAACTACGTCGAGATGTATGACATGCTGTTGCCCCTGATGACTCCCGGTGCCATCATTCTGGCCGACAACACGCTGTGGGATGGACATGTGGCCGACCCGGCCTACGACCATGACCCGCAAACACAGGGCATACGACGCTTTAACGATTATATCCGTGACGACACGCGGGTGGGAAAGGTGATGCTGCCCATGCGCGATGGACTCACCATCATCCGCGTGAATCCCTGATGGTCGTTGGATTCGGGAAAAACTATTCTGCCTTGTTGTTGCTGTCCGTTCCTTGGGGAACGTGGGCATTCAGATGATTCTTTGTAAACGTTTTTACGGGATACCACACCGCGAGCCAACCGGCTATGATAACGGTGAAGAAAATCAGCAATACGTCGGTATAGTGAACGCTCACGGGGTAGGCATTGACGACGAATGTGCCGTCTGCATTGCCCATCTTGACAAAGCCGTATTGCTGCTGGAGCCAGCACAACAGTAGTCCAAGCAAGATACCTGCAACTGCTCCAATCACACTGATAATGCGCCCTTCGAAGAGAAATATCTGCGTGATATGCTTGTCTGTGGCTCCCAGGTTGCGTAGGGTGATCACGTCGTCTTTTTTGTCTATGATAAGCATGGAGAGCGACCCCACGATGTTGAAACAAGCCACCACGAGGATGAAAGTGAGGAAGATGTAGGCCATGAACTTCTCTATCTGCATGATTTTAAAGGTGTCGGCCTGCTGTTCAAACCGATCCAGCACCTTGTATTTGTCGCCGGCAATCTTCTGCATTTTGGCTTTCACATTGTCAAAATCTGATCCCGGCTTGAGTCTTAACTCCAAAGCCGATACCATGCCCGGCTGTCCCAAGAGATTTTGCGCAAAGCCCAGACTGGTAATAATCAGGTTTTTGTCATATTTTCCCTGGTTGACAGAGAATACGACGCCCGACGATATGAGCGAGTCGGCCACAAAACCATCTTCCGGGTTCGACAGGTCGAGTTGTCCTTCGCGGCGCGGGGCGTAAAGCTTCATGTAGTCTCTCCATTGTGTCCCGGTGCCGAGTTCCTGAGCCAGTCGGATGCCAGGCGTTCCAAATTGGAGGTTGGCCGTGTGCAGTTTGAATTCGCCTTCGCCATACAGAATTTCTGTAATGTGTGTCAACTGGTCGAAGTTGTCGTCCACGCCTTTCACTTTCACCACGGCTTGGTTGTCGTTGTAGACGGCAAGGGCAATGTCTTCTACGGTTTCGGTGGCAACATCCACTTGGGGAAGTTGTCTGATTTCGGTCAGGATGGGGTCGTCGGCGGGGACGGTTTTTCCCATGACCGGCATCACTTTGATTTGTGGGTCGAAGTTGGTGAAGAAGCTTGCCACCAAGTCATGGAATCCGTTGAAAACCGACATAACAATGACAAGTGCCATGGTGGCAACGGCAACGCCAATCACCGATATGAGGGAAATGACGTTGATGGCATGGGTTTTTTTCTTGGAAAAGAGGTACCGGCGTGCTACGAAAAACGGGAAGGAGTGGACTCCAATCCCGATTTTCTTATAGGAGGCTGCTCCTGGGCGATTGCCTGAAGGTTTCTTTTCCATTGGATTCTTATTTTTTCAGCAGTTCGTCGATGTGCTCACTGTAGTCGAGGCTGTCGTCGATGAAGAACCGCAGCTCCGGAATGATGCGCAGTTGATTGCGTACGCGCTTGCCCAGTTCGTAGCGAATGGTCTTCTCGTTGGCCTTGATATTGTCGAGCAGTTCGCTGCCTTTTTCGGAGGGGAAAATGCTCAGATAGGCTGTGCATATGCTCAGATCAGGACTGATTCGTACTTTTGTTACACTCACCAACACACCTTTCATTTGGCGTGTCTGGCTTTGGAAAATCTCGGCCAGTTCCTTCTGGAGCAGGCGCGACACCTTGTTTTGTCTTGTCTCTTGCATTATATAGATAGTTAAGAACGGTTTAAAAATGGTTTGTTGATGTGTTATTCCAAGTTGAGGTGGGTCACTTGAACATTTTCGTGAAGGAAAACGGTGGCACTCTCCTTGAACTTTTCGGGACTTTCGGTGGTGAAATAGCTCACCGTTCCGTGTCTTGTGAGCCGTGCTTCCATGTCTTGGTGACGCTTCAGATAAGCTTTCAGGCTTTTGGCTACATAATCTCCTTGCGGCACTATGCGCACGTTCGGCTTCACGTATTTCTGAATTTTCGGCATGAGCAGCGGGAAGTGTGTGCAGCCCAGGATAATGGTATCGATGTCCGGATCCAGTTGCATGAGCTGGTCGATACGCTTTTTGACAAAATAGTCGGCACCGGGAGAGTCGGCCTCGTTGTATTCCACCAGCAATACCCAGAAGGGGCATGCCTGTCCCGTTACTTGAATTTGTGGCCACAACTTGGCAATTTCCATGTTGTAGCTTTGGCTTTTCACCGTTCCTTCCGTGGCGAGTAAGCCAACATGATTGTTGCGGGTGAGTTCGCCGATAACCTCTGCTGTGGGTCGGATAATACCCAGCACGCGCCGGTCGGGATCCCATTGTGGCAGGTCGTTCTGCTGTATCGATCGCAGTGCCTTGGCCGATGCTGTGTTGCAGCCGATGATAACAAGTTGGCAACCCATGGCAAAGAGTTTTGCAACAGACTGCCGGGTGAACTCGTAGACCACATCAAATGAGCGGGGACCATACGGTGCGCGCGCGTTGTCGCCGAGATAAATATAGTCGTATTGCGGCAAAAGTCGGCGTATGCCATGCAGGATGGTGAGCCCTCCGTAGCCGGAATCGAACACGCCAATGGCTCCTTGCTTTTGTGCTGACAGTTGTTTGCTCATTTTGTCGCGGCGGTGTGGTAGATAAAAACGGTGCGGTGGGGCAGACGAGTGCGAGTGGTTTGGGGTGTAAGGGGTGTCCGGTGGTTATTGCATGGCAGCAATAATGGCAGACGTTACATCCTCGCCTACGCCAGCATTGATGTAGGGCACGGCGTTATTATCAGTGTTGAGAATGAATGCCAATCCCTTCGTCTTGCCAACGGTAAGGCTGGCGTGTGCCAACTTTTCCTTCAGGGGTTGATAGGCTTCCTCTTCGGCCTGCTTGAGCAGCTGCTTGGCTTTTTGCTTGAAAGCCATGTTTTTCTCCATCAGTTCCTGCAATTCGGCTTGGCGTTTTTGCAGGATGGAGGGTGCGAAGTCTCTCTGTCCTTCGAGGAAGTCTTCGTATTTCTTGTTGAACTCATCCTCTACGCGCTTCATCTCGTTGTCGTATTTGATGCGCAGGTCCTCGATGTTGCGGCGGGCAATAGCATAGCCGGGCGCGGCCTCGAGGGCTGACTTGTAACTGAAATAGCCAAAGCGCAGAGCCGGTGCCTGTGTGGATGTCATGGGCATAGACTCAGGAAGTGTGACTGGCTGTTGTGCCTGTGCCTGCCAAGTGGCAGCTGTGAGCATGATGTAGAGGAATAGTCTTTTCATTGTGTATGCCTTTCTTGTAATATAAAACAGTATGAATGATAAAAAGTTAAGCCAAGAGGAATACTAAGCTCGGAGCTTCTTGGAACCTACCTCGCTTGATATTTCTCTTGCCTTGACTTTCAGTCCGTTCGGCAGAACGGTTATTTTGTCTTGTTGATTTCAGCCTGAACCTTGCTGGTGACATCCTCAACGTTTGTACCGGTGTAAACGGCTACACCCTCTTCGAAGATGTAAGTGTATCCGCCAGACTTGCCAACGGCTTCGATGGCATTGCGCACTTTGGCGATGACGGGTTGCATCTTCTCTTGCTGTGCTTTCTGCAGTGACTGCTGGTTGTCTTGGAATGTCTGCTGAATCTTCTGATAGAGTTGCTGCAATTCCTGCTCCTTAGCCTGCTGTGCGGTAGCGTTCATGGTGCTCTTGCCCTTGTCGTAGGCTTCGCTCTGGCGTTGCAGTTCCTCCTGCATGCTCTTCAGTTCGTTCTCGTACTGCTTGGATGTGGCCTCGAGTTCTCCGTTTATTTTTGAAATCTCGGGCAGTGACTGCATGATGTTCTGTGTGTTAACCTTGCCGAATTTTTGTGCAAATGTGGCCAAGGGAGCCATCAGCATCACCATCAATAATAGTTTTTTCATTTTGTTTTCTATTGTTTTAATTATTAATTATATCTTTAATTTATATATTCCGTGGCTTGTTGGTCTTTTCGTTTAGCTTATCTTCCGTAGCCCAGCTTCTCGAGCACCTCATTCGAAATGTCTACCTTGGGCGATCCAAAGATGATCGCGGTGTCTGAAGCACGATCGAGTACCAGACTGTAGCCGCGCAGTTCGGAAATCTCTTTGACGGCGTTGTAGATTTCCTCGTGTATGGGAGTCATCAAACTCTCGCGTTTCTTAAACAGCTCTCCCTCCGGTCCGAAATATTTTTTCTTGAGTTCGGAGGCTTCCTTCTCTTTGTTCATAATCAGCTCTTGCTTGGCTTTCTTTTGTTCCTGAGACAGGAAAACCACTTCGTTTTGGTAGTTCTTGTACAGGGTTCCGGCCTCTGTGTTGAGCGCCTCCACTTCTGCCTGCCATTTCTTTGAGATCTGATTGAGCTGTTCGTTGGCACGCTCGTAGGCCGGTATGTTTTTCAGCACATACTCCATGTCGACGAGGGCGAACTTCTGTGCACTGCCTTTGATGGGTAAAAGCGCGAATAGGGAAAGCAGCAAACAGGCTTTCAGTATGCTCTTACGCATCGTTTTGTTAATTATCTTTCTCATGACTAATTCCTTTTTTAAAGTCTATGCTATAGTTAAGACGGGATAAACTACAATTAAGTTACTTGCTGTTTGTAGCGTGTTATCACCTTCTTCAGAGATCGGGTGGTGGGCGAGGGCTTTAGAACTCCTGGCCCAACACGAAGTGGAATTGGCTTCCACCCTTTGTTCCAAACACCTTGTCGAAGCCGTAAGCCCAGTCGATACCCATGAGTCCGACCATCGGTAGGAAGATACGCACGCCGACACCGGCGGATCGCTTCATTTCGAACGGATTAAACTTATTGGTATCTTTCCATGCGTTACCTGCCTCTAAGAAGGAGAGGGCATAGATGGTGGTGTTGCCGAGCATCAACGGATAGCGAAGCTCCAGGGAGAATCGGTCGTAGGCATAGCCCTCAGATCTCCAAGGCGTCAGTGAGCCGTTCTCGTATCCTCGAAGTCCAATCGTCTCTGTGGCATAGGTCGTGGAGTATCCGGTCATGCCATCACCACCCATATAGAACGTCTCAAACGGACTCTTCTTATGCTTGTTATAGGAACCGAGAATACCAAATTCGATACGGGTCATCAGCACTAAACATTTCTGGGCGCTGGTGAGTGCGGTAAAGGTGCGAGCCTTAAACTTCCACTTATGGTATTCTATCCATTTGAATTTCTCTTGCTGTTCTGTCACGTAGCTGGGCAGATTGGGGTTGGTGGCAAGGTTCTTGTAGTCCTTATTATCCCATTTCGACCATGGTGGCGTGAGCGTTAGGCTGACAGAGAAGTCCGATCCGCGACGCGGGAAGAGTTGGTTGTCAATGGATGCGCGGTTGAGCGCGATGCCCAAGTTCAGATTGTTGGAGTTTCCGGTGGTCAATGGGAAGTATCTCCAGTTCTTCAGCATATAGCGCGTGAACGACAGCTGAAGCGACAAATTGAAGTAGTCGTCCGGCCAGCGCAAGCGCTTGCCCCATCCCAGGTTGGCACCAAAGAGTTTCACGTATTTGTCCGGGTCGTAGTAGTTCTCGTAGTTGGTATAGTTATAACCATAGCTGCTCGATCCCAGCATGTAGTTGTAGTAGCTGTTTTGCCAAGCTGTGTTGTAATAGTTGTCCGACACGGCGGTCTGCTTCGAGTAGAACACACCGAACGAGAACTGTATGGGGCGCTTTCCTCCAAACCAATTGGTGGAGTAGCTGGCGTTGTAGCTTTGGTAATAACTACCGTTGGTCTGCACACCCAGTGAGAGCTTCTCGCCGTCGCCGATAGGCATGATGCCGCGGTGCTCCTTGTTCTTGTTGAACAAGTTGGCCATGGAGAAGTTGTTGAGTGTGAGTCCCACTCGCCCAATGATACCGGTCTGACCCCATCCCAACGAGAATTCAATCTGGTCGTTGGACTTCTGTTCGAGGTTCCAGTTGATGTCCACGGTACCGGTTTCTCCGTTGGGCACAACGTCGGGAGCAACCTTTTCAGGGTCGAAGTGCCCCACCGATGCCAACTCGCGAGCCGAACGCATGAGTGCTTCTTTGGAGAACAGGTCGCCCGGCTTGGTGTGCAATTCCCGACGCACCACGTTCTCGTACAGGCGGTCGTTGCCATTGATTCGCACGTGACTCAGGTGAGCCTGCGGGCCTTCTTGCACGCGCATCTCCAAGTCGATCGAGTCGCCTACGATATTAATCTCGGTTGGTATGATGTATGAGAATACATATCCGTTGTTATAATAGAGGTTGCCCACAGCGTCTTCGTCTTCCTTGAGGCGCTTGTCCATGAGCTTCTGGTTATACACATCACCACTCTCCATACCGAGCACCTTGCCCAGATAATCAGAATTGTAGACCGTGTTTCCCACCCAGTGAATATTGCGGATGTAGTATTTTTGTCCCTCGTCTACCTTGATATAGATGCTGACGTGCTTATCGTCCACGTTCCACACGCTGTCTTCCAGTATCACGGCATCGCGGTAGCCAAGCTCATAATATTTGTTGATAAGATTTTCCTTATCCTTCTTCCAACGCTCCGGCGTAAATTTTTTCGACTTCAGGAAGGAAGAGAGCTTGCCGGCCTCGTGGGTCTTGGAAAAGGCTCCTTTGCTGAAAAGGCGTCCCTTGATCTTGTGGTCTTTCAGTTTCTCATTGCCCTCGATGGTGATCTTGCGCACCTTCATCTTCTGTTTCTTGTCGATGATGACATCAAGTATCACCTGATTCTTGGCTGTAATGTCCTCGCGCTGCTGTATGTCTATATCGGCATTCTTGAAGCCTTTTTCATCGAAATACTTCTTGGCCAGGATTTTGGCGCGGTCAATCATGTTGGGCGTTATCTGTCCGCCCTTGATCATGCCGAGCTTTTGCTCCATGTCTTCCCTCTCGCTTTTCTTTAGGCCAATATAATTGATTTCCGACACGCGGGGTCTGGGCTTCAATGCAATGTGCAAGTATACCTTGTTGCCCACCAGGGAGTCTGCCGCAATCTTCACATCGGAGAACAGGCCGTGCTTCCAGTATCGTTTCACCGCCTCAGTGATCTCGTTGCCGGGAAGTGTGATGCGCTGACCTTTTTGCAGTCCGGAAATACTTGTGAGCATATAGTCTTCATAGCCTTCCATACCGCTGACGTTGAATCCGCCGATGACTACTTCGCGCGGTGTTCCGGCGTATGTGATATCAGGAAAGACAATCTTGTCCTGTGCCTCTGTCCCCATGTGGCAAGCCGTTGCCATGAGAACTGCAAGTATTTTGTTCGTATTATGGTGCATTTTGTATCGTGTTAGGTGTCGGAGGGTTGTTGTTGTACGGTGGCTGTGGGCTGTTGCCCCGCTCCGTTTCAATCCGTCTGTATCCCCGTCCTTTCTACCTGATTACTCTTTTTCTTTCTCCGTTTCTTGCTTTACCCCGCTCTCCTGTTCCACCTGTTCTTCTGTCTTGCCGAAACGCCGTTGGCGATTCTGGTAGCTTATAATGGCCCTGTGCAGGTCTTTCTCCCTGAAGGCAGGCCAATAGGTGTCGCAGAAATAGAGTTCGGAGTATGCAATTTGCCACAGCATATAGTTGGATATGCGCAGATCCCCGCCGGTTCGGATGAGCAGGTCGGGGTCGGGCATGAAGTTGGTTGCCATGTGTTCGTTGACGGTGTCCTCGTTGATGTCTTCTGTCCTCAGCTTGCCCGCCTTCACCTCTTCGGCAATCTCTCGGGTGGCCTTGGTAATTTCCCAGCGTGAGCTGTAGCTCAGCGCCACCACCATAGTCATGGCCGAGTTTTTCGCCGTATGGTCCATGGTCTCCTTCAGCTTGTCCTGAACGTCCTTGGGCAGGCGTTCCATCTCGCCCACGACGCGGAACCGGACATTGTTCTTCATGAAGATTTCGTCTTCCAGGGATGTCAGCACGAGTCCCATCAACGCACTGATCTCGTCTTGCGGACGACTCCAATTCTCGGTGGAAAACGTGTAGAGCGTGAGGAATTTCACACCCAGGCGCGTGCACTCAGAAGTGATGCAGCGCACCGTGTCCACCCCGGCCTGGTGGCCGAAGCTGCGTTCCTTGCCTTGCTCGGCAGCCCAACGGCCATTTCCATCCATAATGATGGCGATGTGCCGGGGTATCTTTGTCATATCGGGTTCTGCCATATTCTTATTCCTTGTTACACGTCTTGCACTTGGCCATGAAGCTGTAGGTGAATGTCAGCTGTAGCGCCGAGTAGCAGTCGGTGTTCTTGAACAGTCCGCTGCTCTTCACATAGAGGGGATCCTTTGCTCCGTCTATCTTGTCGGTTTGGGCGAAGTGTATGGCCCATTCGAGCCCCAAGTTCATGCGTTCGCCCACCTTGTATTTCATGCCGATGCCCAATGGCACGTTAAACGCCAGTACACTCTTGTCTGGTGTATCTGCGTATGTGCCGCCTATGCCTGCAAACACAAACGGCACAAGGCGTTTGGCTCCCCGGTAGTCGCGTCCTGTGCCGTATGGCCAGAAGTTGTACTCGTAGGTCAGGCATGCGTCATAGAGCGCGTTGTTAAATGTGTGGGGCGCCTTGGCATAGTCGGGATAGTGGGTTTCCACGTCAGCCGACGAACCTTTCATCGTACCGCGGCTCACATTCATGCGCAACCCCATGTACGGGTTGAAGACATATCTTGCCAGTACGGACACCATGGGCTGGAGGTTCTTGGTCATGTTACCATTAAAGTCTCCGAGATACCCGTTCAGTCCCACTCCTGCGCCAATCTCCATGCGATACTCCGGGTCGTCCTGTGCACTCAGCTGAGTGACAGAACCCAACAGCATGATGAAGATGGCCAGTTGTTTCATCTTGATGCGGTCAATGTCCTTTCTTCCCTGGCCCATCCCATTCGGGCGATGCGTCCTGTTCTCACGATGGCATCGTTGGCCTGGGTGATGTATATCATGTTTTTGTTGCCGCAAACCATGCTAAAGGGCGTCTCCCGCCGGGGCAGGCTCGCTGGCAGCTTGTAGCTGTCGGTTGCAAACCAGGTTAGCCCTTGGTCTTTGCTGCTGTAGAGTGTGCTCAAGTCGCCGCCCAGTGCCAGCAGTGCATTGTCGTAGCTGATCACCTGTAGGTTGGTCAGTGCCGGCAGGGTGTGCTTGTTATAGTCGTCCGGGGAATAGAATGCCCAGGGCTGATCCTGCGATCCACTTGCGTTCTCCTCCACCTTGCGCCATATCTTCGTCTCCCCGTCGCGGGTTCCGATGATCATGAGGCTATTGGTTTGGGCATTGGTCTTGGCCGGAATGCACACGAAGCAAATGTTTTCAGTGGGTAGGTTGGCGGCGTTGTCGTCCAAGGCATTGGTGCTCCATGTGGCACCGTTGTCGGCCGACGACATGAGTCCGCCCGCAGCCAGCGCATAGAGCTTGTTGCTGCTTGCACCCACCAGTTGGGTCAGACCAGTTGGCGATCCGGTTTCTTTCCACGAAAGACCGTCTGCCGATCGTTTCACGGATTTTCCATCGAATACATACAGCCAACCCTCCATGGCAACCACGTTCTTGTAGGCCTTGGAGCCAAACGAGATGCCGAGTGGCTTAAAGCTGTCACCCTCTTGCCTGAAGGCGACGGTCTTCCCCTCCTTCATGCCGAAGAGATACATCGTTCCGTTGTTCTCAATCAGTTTGCGCTCGGCCACGCCAGCAAGCTCTGCGAAGCTACCCTGCTTCCAAGTCATCTCATCTCCGGTTTCCTGGTGAATGTTCACCTTCACGATGTACTCGCGATAGGCCGTCTTGCGCATGTTGTAGACGCGTAAGCGCATGGGCTCGGTGAAGTCGAGCGTGTCCTTGGGATTATAGTAGCAGAGGCTGTCTCTGCCCGATCTGTCTTTCAGGTTCAGGACAATCGTACCACTGTTTTTCGACGTGATCGAGGCCATTATCTTCGATGCATCCGTGCCTTGGGGCAGGGAGTCGGGATTATAGATCAGCTTTCTTGTCTGGTCGATGCTGAATGCAAAGTCCTTGGCGTTATAGGCAACCGTATACACACTGTCGGTAACTCCGTCTTTGGCCGTGGTATGAAGGTGGCGTTTCAGGGTGCCGAGCGAGAATCCCGTCACTGCAGTGTCGTCGTGATAGGTTATCTCGTCATTGTTATCTTTCAAGCAAGAAGAAAGTAGGCACATGGCAGAAACCATGATGACTACTGACATAAGCTTCTTCATCATTGCGCGCTATTTAATGAATTTAGCTGCAAATTTACTTAGAATAATTCAATTTATCATGTATTTTAATTGTTTATTATGCAAAATATTGATTTATAGGAGTATTTTTAGGTTTGTTTAGGTTTGTCAGAACTTGTTGCGGTCAGTCGGGTGTGGACGCACGGCAACAAAAAAAAGAATGGGTGGAGTCGGAAAAACCGATCCACCCATTCTTGATTGTCAGGAGCCTTGTTGCTGCCAACAAGTTGCCCTTGGTTGTTTGCTTTATTCGAAATCAGAATCTGACCATACAGGTTCATTCCATTCATCGCCGGGTTCTTCAATGTCGAATTTCTTAGCACCGGCAGCGTCATCTTCTTTAGACGCAGACACTATTTTTTGCAAAATATCTTCGGAGTTAATACTCCATATAGCGATAAGTGGTTTTTGATATATCTTCTTCATCATGTGTGCTTATTTTACGAATTTCTTTCCGTTCTGAATATAGATGCCCTTCGGCAGATTCTGACAGTTGCCCGTGGGACTAACCATGCGCCCGTCAATGGTGTAGAGCGGTGCATTGGGCGATGGCGCTGTTGTGTTGTCAATGTTCATGATATCAGTTGTCGAACCGTCCCACAGTTGCAACACAATGCTCTTGGCCTTGTTGGCCTGTTGTTTAGAGCGGAGATAAGCGCGGAAAGGCTTAAACGAAGCACCGGTAGACTTCACGTAGTTGAATTTCTGTGTATTGAAACCGAAGATATAGTTCGTATATTCTCCGTCTTTGGCTGGTAAGTTGCGATATTGGTAGGTTCCGATGAAGTCGCCTGTGGCAATGTTGCTGGCAGGGATTTGCTTGTTGACAAACTCGATAGGCGTTTCGTTGGCTGTGGTGATAGCTTCGTTCGGTTCTATCAAATAAGGAGTGTCAGCTTCGGTTGATGTCACTTCCTGGAATGTAGCCGTGTTGCCTTTGGCTTTCATGAACTCGTAAGCCTTTGATACGTTGAACTTGGACAGCTCTGTTGCGTTCATTGCGAATGGCAGGCAGATGGTAGACATGCTGTGAGATTTGCCGTTAGCATCTGTCGTATAAGCAAAGTTGCGGTCGAACCATACCTTATCAGCCGTAAAGCCTTCGTCTACACCAAAGGTATAGCCGCTCTTCATATATTTGTCTCTGTTTTTGTCTATCCATACGCCAGTGTTTGCTTTGAATGAGCCGTTGTCGTGTGTCAGCACGCCACGGTCTGTAAGATAAAGCAGCGGCATATTTTTCCCTTCTACTAAGACGTTGCATGGGTGTTCGTGCCCTTTAAGTGCAAAGGTAGTGTTTGCATTAACCTTTACCACACGATTGAGATTGTCTCCTCGGTCAAAGAGGCTGAACTTTTTTTCT
>QWCK01004326.1_pt1 | contig 22832 bp, 22 predicted proteins | sample 1972571 | NCBI WGS metagenome assembly QWCK01 (sample SAMN09866710, study PRJNA288562) | Human gut metagenome isolate term2_stool, whole genome shotgun sequencing... | isolation source: gut | host: Homo sapiens | place: USA: California | reverse complement strand
TACAAGCGATAGTTTAACACCACAAAAGTTAATTGTCAATAAAAAATCACGAATTTTCGGGAATCAGTGCATAATTTTTTAAATCTATGCTAAAATAGAGTCCGTAGGAGGACTGATTTTATGAATTATGACATTGCAATAATCGGAGCTGGTGTTACCGGAGCAGCAATTGCAAGAGAATTATCTAGATATAATCTAAAGGTTTGCGTTATTGAGGCGCATTCCGACGTTTGTGAGGGTACAAGCAAGGCAAACAGCGGCATTACACATGCTGGTTTTGATGCGCATACGGGATCTCTAAAGGCTAAGCTGAATGCAGAAGGAGCCAAGAAAATGGAAGCGTTATCTAAAGAACTTGATTTCCCATACAAGCGTAACGGAGCTATGGTCATAGCATTTAAGGATGAGGAAATTCCTGAACTTGAGAGGCTAGCAAAGCAATCCATTGAGAATACAGTAGGAGAACTTCAAATCATAGATGGCGATGAGGCTAGAAAGCTCGAACCTGCCCTATCTCCAAATGTTAAAGCGGCTTTGTTGATAAATCAGTCAGGAATAGTCTGTCCATTCAATTTAACCATTGCACTCGCCGAAAACGCGGCAACCAATGGAGTCGAATTTAGGCTAAATACCAAGGTGGTCGGGATAAGAAAGACAACAAAACAGTCGCATGAGAAAGAGCGTGGGCAAGGCTTTGAACTTAAACTTGAATACACACCGCCACTACATATGAGGACTGAGGCACAGATGAAGTTGCCAACAGATTCTGATGAGCTTCTTGAAAAACAAAGTATATCTGCCAAAATGGTGATAAATGCAGCCGGAGTTTATGGCGATGCAATCCATAACATGGTGGTAGATAGCCGCGATGTCGATTCCGTCAAAGTGCAGCAAAGGGAAAATATTATACCAAGACGTGGGGAATACTGTCTTTATGACAAAGAATATGGCGACTTTGTGCAGAGAACAATATTTCAGGTTCCGACAAAGCTTGGAAAAGGCGTCCTTGTTACACCTACAGTTCACGGGAATCTGATGATTGGACCTAACGCAGTGGATCTTGAAGATAAAGAGAACAATACAACAACTCAGATGGGAAGTGAAGAAATCTTAGAAAAGGCTAAGAAGAGTCTTAATGTTATGCCGTCATCATCTAAAATTATCACATCATTTGCTGGGATTAGAGCACATAGACCAGAGGATGATTTCCTCATAAAAGAACTTGAGAACATATCAGGATTTATAGATGTTATTGGTATTGAATCACCAGGCCTTTCATGTGCACCTGCTATAGGCGAATATGTTGTAGAAATAGTTAAGGAAAGCGCAGGTAGAACTGGCTGCTTTGAACTCATTGAAAAATCCGATTGGAAGGCTGAAAGGAAGGCATATAGGACTCTGTCGGAACTGTCTATGGACGAAAGAAGTGAGATGATTAAATCTAAACCCCAATATGGTGTGATGATATGTCGATGTGAGGAAGTTTCTGAAGGTGAAATTGAAGACGCAATCAATAGACCCCTTGGTGCTACAACACTTGACGGTTTAAAGCGAAGAGTTAGACCAGGCTCGGGAAGATGCCAAGCTGGATTTTGCACGCCAAAGATGATTGAAATTTTAGCAAAAAATCTAGGATGCACGGTCGATAGAATAACCAAGTCAGGTGGGGAGTCATATATTTTGTCGAATGTTGAAGGTTACAAAATATGATAATGGCGTTGAGTGTTGAAAATGACAAAATATGATAATGGTGTTGAGTGTTGACGATGACAAAATACCATAATGGCAAGGAGATGTTGAATGAGAAAAATAAATGTTGATATAGTGATAATAGGGGGAGGACCAGCAGGCCTTGCAGCGGCTATGTCTGCGCATGAGCAGGGGATCTCGTCGGAAAACATTTTAATTCTTGAGAGAGATATTGAGCTGGGCGGAATTTTGAACCAGTGCATACATAATGGCTTTGGACTGCACGTGTTTAAAGAGGAATTGACGGGGCCAGAATATGCGTGCAGATTCATAGATATGGTAAGGGAAGCCCAAATCCCATACTTGCTTGAAACGATGGTTATGGAAATAAAATCTGAAACTAACAGTTCACATATTGTGTATGCGGCATCGTCATCTGAAGGCATGATAGAAATTCACGCAAAAAGTATAGTTCTCGCAATGGGGTGCAGAGAAAGGCCGCGTGGAGCATTGAGAATTCCAGGGAGCAGACCTGCAGGAATCTATACGGCTGGTACTGCGCAAAGACTTGTAAACATCGAAGGTAGGATGCCTGGGAAAAACTTCGTTATTTTGGGTTCTGGTGATATTGGGCTCATAATGGCTCGAAGGCTGACTTTTGAGGGTGCCAAGGTCCATTGTATAGCAGAAATTCAGCCAAAATCTGGTGGGCTTCAAAGAAATATTGCCCAGTGCGTTGAAGACTTTGACATACCGCTCCTTCTTTCTCATACAGTAGTTAAAATTCACGGAAAGGAACGTCTTGAAGGCGTGACAATTGCAGAAGTTGACAAGGGTTTTAAACCTATTGAGGGTACAACAAAATACTGGCCTTGCGATGCGCTTTTGCTTTCGGTTGGATTAATACCGGAGAATGAGGTGTCAAAGACAGCAGGCATTAAGATTCTGGATTCAACAGGCGGTCCTGAGGTTGACGAAAATTTGCAGACCAACGTTAAAGGCATTTTTGCCTGTGGAAATGTTGTTCATGTTCATGATTTGGTAGATAATGTTAGCAAACACGCCTACTTAGCAGGCAGGAGCGCTGCGGATTACGTTAAGTCAATAAATCAACAGTAAATAAGTAAAACTGCATTGGCAATTAAAAAAGCGAAACTACATTGGCAAGTGAAAAAGTAAAACTGCATTGCCAAGTAAAATAGCACATAAAAGATGAGCAAATTGCTTAAAAAGGTTTTTAAGATGAATAATTAAATTATGAGAGATGATATGAGAGAAATGATTTGTATTAATTGCCCCATTGGATGTAATTTAAAGGTATATGGGGACAGTGAACAGAATATTAGAGTTGAGGGCAATAAATGTCCAAGAGGCTTGCAGTATGGAAAGGATGAGGTTCTAAATCCAAAGAGGATGGTAACTTCGTCTGTGCCAATTTGTAAAGATGAAGAAACTGGTATATATCAGATGATTTCGGTTAAGACATCTGAAGCGGTTCCCAAGAATTTAATCTTTTCTGTACTTGAGGAAATCAAAAACATTGATTTAAAGAAAGAGGGAATAAAAAAAATAGAAGTTGGCGATGTCTTGCTCGAAAATGTATGTAACACAGGCGCTAACATAGTTGCAACTCAGAGGCATTAGAGAAATAGAATAATTATAGCTATGTTTGCAACAGGATGAGATGAACTTTTGTAGAAAAAGCAGTAGAAGTTTGTAGTTTTGAAACATCTACTGCTTTTAGCATCATCATATAGAAATATAATTTGGTATCTACTTGACTGTTTCGGTGCCTTTGTTTGGCATTGCTTCAACGGTTATTGCTTCAATATATGTAAATGAGCCGATTGTAGGGTCGCTCCCTTGACGGATATATCCCCTAACCTTAATCCAAGTATCACCTATTGTGAATTTATCATATTTTGGATCAGGGTTTTTGGCTTCGGGATTATAAGCGTCGCTTGCTGCACCGCCATTCGAGCCTGGGGGAGCATCGTTTATAACACTCATATCATCCCCATGATATTCCATACCTACAAAACCAGTCGCACAGCAAGGGCAGCTCGGTCCTTTTCTCCCAACATATGTGCGAAGCCCATCCCAAATATAAAAACCTTCAATTTCAACGGTTTTTCCGACATAGGCAGCAGGGTTAAGATAACAATCGTTAATTAACGATACGTAATTATTGTCTTTGAAAACAATTTCAGCCTTCTTTTTTTTGCGTAATTTTTTTCTGTCCTTTGCAATGTCATGAGGATATTCTTCCCCATTGCTTTTTGACAAATCAGCATCTGATGATTTGCCTTCTCCTTGCGACTGTTTTGTTGCATTGTTCGAGGAATTTTGATTCCCAGATGAATTTTTGGGAGAATCGTTTGGGAGCTTGCCATTATTTTGTGCGTCATTGCTTAGACAGCCCGAAAGTGATAGCAGCAAAATAATAGTGAGGGCAAATATTAGAGTTTTTTTCATTTGTCGACCTTCCTTATAGCAGAATTAATTTGATTTGCCACTTCCTACGACAGAGCATACTGCGAAAACAGCCAAATTTATGATTACAATACTTGCTCCGGTTGGAGTTGACATCGTGTAAGAGATGTAGATTCCTATGATAAAACAAAGGATTGATATAATAGCAGATGTTATTACTACTGTTAAAAATCTTTTGCATACCCTCATGGCGGATAACGCAGGCATCACAACGAGGCTTGAGATTAGCAGAGCACCCATCATCCTCATACCGAGAACCACGGTTATGGATGTTAGAGCAGCTAGGAGCATGTTATAAACATCTGTGTGAATACCAGTTGCTTTGGAAAAATTTTCATCAAAAGTTATCGCAAATATTTTGTTGTAGAAAAATACGAACAGAATTAAGACAATGATTGATAAAATGACGGATAGTATCACATCCGAGGTGCTCATTGCAAGGATGCTGCCGAACATGTAGTTGCATACGTCGGTGTTCATACCTTGTGTCAGGGAAATAACCATGACACCTATTGCAAGGCTGCCACTCATAAGAAGAGCAGTTGCCGCGTCGCCTTTAATCTTTGAGTTTTCAGTGATTCTAAGCACAAAGAAGGCTGACAAAAGGCATACGGGTATGCTTACTAAGAGAGGTGCAGCTTTAAAGGCGTATGCGATTGCAAGCGAGGCGAAGCCGACGTGTGATAGTCCGTCGCCAATCATAGAAAATCTCTTTAAAACTAGGCTTACTCCAAGAAGAGCTGCACATAATGAAACTAAGATCCCGACTATGAGTGCACGTTGAAGGAATGGGAATTGTAGCATTTGGATAAAATCATTCATGTAGATGGCCCCCTCCGTGTGATCTATGCTCTTCAGAAATATCATCGCAAACAGGGCATCCTGTGAATTGCTTTCCTAGAGGTGTGTTCATGTAATCGTCTGTCTTACCGAAAAACAGTTGCCTGTTGTCGAGATGAAGTATGTGACTACCGTATGTGATTGCACCGTGTATGTCATGTGAAATCATTATGATTGTTATTCCCATCTCTTGATTTAGTCTGTAGATGAGCTTGTACATGTCTTGTGTCATCAGTGGGTCGAGGCCGGTAACAGGCTCATCGAGCAAGACGATTTTGTCGGTTGCGCAGAGGGCGCGGGCCAGGAGGACACGCTGTTGCTGTCCTCCTGACAGCTCGCCGTAGCAACATGCCGATAGATGCGAAATTCCGAGGGCATCCATGTTGCTACGGGCGGCTTCTTTATCCGCCTTATTGTAGAACGGATAAAGCCCGCGCTTGTTGAGCCTGCCAGACAGCACAATTTCAAACACACTACCAGGGAAATCCCTCTGTGCAGGCGTCTGCTGCGGCAAATACCCAACCTCGTTAGGCTTAAGTCCATCTCCTAGCAAAATTTCACCGGAATGAGGAGCTTTTAATCGCAATAGTCCCTTAGCCAAGGTACTTTTACCAGCACCATTCTCGCCGACTATACAAAGATAGTCCCCCTTATTAAGTTCAAAATTCAAATTTTCAACAACGAATTTGCCATCGTAGGCAAAAGATAAGCTTCGGCATGTAATTAACGCCATGTATCGACTCCTTATTCTAGTTCAAAGCTATATAGTTTAACGCCATATAACCTATCCTTATTCTAATTCAAAAGCCAGTAGTTAAAAGGTTTCTAATTCAAAGCTTCTTCAAGCGGTTTCAGATTCTTTTCCATAAGCGACAAATAAGTTTCACCTTTTTCAAAATCCTCTTTTGTTACATTGTGCACGGCATTTAACTGCAAGATTTTTGCGCCCGTTGCCTCTGCTATGCTCTCTGCTATTTTGTTGTTCGAAAGCTCTATGTGGAAAATTACAGGGATTTGGTCCTCTTTTACCTTGTTAGTTAGGAATGCAACTGTGCTAGCGCTGGCCTCTGTATCCGTTGAGCAGCCAGGGAATGCAGCATAGTATTTTAATCCATATCTGTCAACAAAATATCTGAATGGGAATCTATCCCCAAAGATTATCTCTTTTCTTTTGCCGTTTTTCACAACATCTTCAAATTTTTTGTCTAACCCTTTAAGTTTTTTGATATAATTTTCGGAGTTTTTCTTGTAATAATCCGCATTATCAGGATCCACCTTCGAAAGCTCGGCAGTTAATTTCTTTACTATTTGAATCGCATTTTGAGGTGAGGTCCAAACGTGCTCGTCCTGCTCAGGCTCATCGCTATCGTGGTCGTGGTCATGCTCATCTTTGTCTTCGTCCTCATGGTCATGGTCGTCCTTGTGCTCGTCAGCGTGCTCATCTTTTTTGTCCTTGTCCTCGTGCTCATCATGCTTGTCAGTATCAGAATCCTTCTTGCTGTCAGCGTCTTCATCATGGTCGTGGTCGTGTTCTTCTTCCATGCCCTCCACATGCTCTTCGGCTACTGTTTTGACACAGTCCATAAGCGTTATAACCGTCATTTTGTCATTTTGATTACCATCTAATATTTTTTCGACCCACTCATCAGAATCGCCACCTACATATGCGAATAAGTCAGCGTTGCTAACTGTTTTCATGTCCTTAGGCGTAGGCTCGTAGCTGTGAGTTTCGGCACCTGGGGTCATAAGCATTGTTAAGTCAATCTTGTCCCCGCCGATTTCTCTAAGGAAGTCGTAAACAGGGAAGATTGTTGCAACGACCTTTATTTTCTTTGAGGATTTTTCCTCATCTTTATTGCTGGAACAACCGTAAAAACAACTAGCACACATCACCAAAACAAGTGACAGAGCCAATAACTTTGAGAATTTATTCATATTATATCCTTTCATAATCGCCATTAATAATATTCTAATTATAATTACAATGTTTTTATCTTAGTGTTTGCAACCACAGTGACCATAGAAGATTGTTTTTTCAGGATTTACACTAAAGCTGTGGTCCTTTTGCAGATGTGCATAAAGATGCCCAATTTCATGGCACTTGAAATTCACAACCTTACCACAATCTTCACATTGAAGGTAAAATTTGATATTCTCGGACTTGTCGTCAGGGTTTGAAGCCCTATAAGCTTTTGACGCCACACCCTCTAGCTGATTACTTATCACAAGACCTTCATTCTCTAAATTTTTAAGATGCCTATAGATTGTGGTTAATCCCATCTTTTCGCCGAGCGCGGACAATCCTTCAAGAATTTCTGAAGCAGACTGATAATCATCGCCCATTTTTTCTATGTACGACAAAATAGCTGCCCTTTGTTTGGTTGCGTAATTAGAAGTCATATACTTCTCCTTCTGTTTGCTTTCTATGCCAAATTGAGATTGCTGTAAAGGAATACTCAATGGTGGCAAAGAGCTTTGTTGAATTTTTTATCATTCATTATCCGGAATGTGAATGATATGGATGAAATTGAAAATCATTTTCAATTTGCAGAGCAATTTTACCACTAAAAATATGGGGATGTCAATTAAAACTTATTCGTAATCCTATTATAAAAATTAAACAGCTCAGTCATAGTTGTGATTTATATGTGGCAGCAAATAGTGTATAATATAGAAAATTTAAAAAATGAATGTAAACCTATGAATATTTACTGCTAGAATTTGGAGTGGACTATGAGGCAGACCGTGAGGAAAATCATTAAAAGAGCGTTTATACTCATTGCAATACTACTTTTTATAACAGTCTTTTGCTTTAAAAATATAAAGAGTAATTCCGTATACTATGCTAAGCATACACCTCATAAAGAGGGTACGGAACCTGTACTAATGATGGTAGTTGATAATTTGGAATGGATATATAATCCTGAAGTAAAAACATTAAAATATGACTTTGATGGACCGCCTTGTGTGCAGTTTTTCACCTCAAATGGAAAACAGACAGGATACATAGCACCATTTTGTGGATATGATAAAAATAAAAAAAACTATATTTATACTGATAATGAATGGGAAATATCGCTTATTTTAGATTGTAATTTTAATCCTGAAATTGCACACAATGATAGACATGAAAAAATTCAAATTACAAAATTAGATAATAAAGGAATAAAACAAAGCCTTTATAACAAACTGCAACCTATTATCGACGCTCAACGCAAGCCAAGAGTTAATCTGCAATGGCTATTTGACATTGTATATAAAAACAAATTTAATTGATTAGATGAACAATCTCATTAAAATTAGATTAGAATTATTATCATTTCCCCAAGCGAGGGCATATTGGAATAAATCTAATATTGTTTTAGATAGCCTAAAGATATTAACTGCTACATCTAGACTTAAGATTTTTTAGATAATTAAAATCATCTCATGCTAAGGAATGTTGGAGGCAGACTGTGAAGAAATTTCTTAATATAGTTCTTATAATCTCCGTAACACTATTTTGTTTAACAGCCTTTTGCTTCGAAAATATAAAGAGTAACTCCGTATACTACGCTAAGCATACACCACATAAGGAGGGGACAGAACCTGTACTAATGATGGTAGTTGATAATTTGTTTTGGATAAATACTCCAGAGATAGATGGTATAGAATATGATTTTGATGGCTACAATTGCATTAAAAAAGTATTGCAGCGATAGACATTATAAAAAAATAGATATTAAAAATATAGATGTTGAGGAAGTAAAGAAAGATATTTATAAAATGGCTCAACCAGTTATCGACGCCCAAAGCAAGCCAAGAGTCAATCTGCAATGGCTATTTGACATTGTATATAAAGATAAATTCAATTGATTGTCTTAACAATCAATTGACAGTAGTGTAGTATTATCAATCCTTTCGTGGTTGTGAATATATCAATGAAAATATAAAATATTTCAAAAGCAAAATTTAAAATAGGAGGATTTATTTTCATGATTAATTTTTTTAATACCCTAATTCAAATTACTGACAGCATTAACGGCTTTATGTACAGTAATATTCTTTTCTGGGTTCTTATTGTAGTTGGAATTTACTTTACAATTAGAACCGGATTTGTTCAGATAAGGCTCTTTCCAGAAGCTATCAAGGTCCTGAGTGAAAAAAGCCACGACGGAGGGATTTCATCTTTTCAGGCACTCATGATAGCAACCGCCTCTAGGGTTGGTACTGGCAATATAGCAGGCGTCGCAACAGCTATTGTAATGGGTGGTCCGGGAGCGGTGTTTTGGATGTGGATTATGGCAATCATAGGAGCTGCATCAGCTTTTGTTGAATCAACGCTTGCTCAAATATACAAGGAACCAGATGGCGCAATTTTTAAAGGTGGACCCGCTTATTATATTGAAAAAGCATTAAAGGCAAGGTGGCTAGGCATAATATTTGCTGTATTTCTAATACTAACATTTGCATTCGGCTTTAATGGACTACAGGCATATAATATTGCGTCGGCCTTTGAGCATTATTCAGGAGATAATTACAAAATAGTTGCGATGGTTCTGGGGATTATTCTCGCTGGAATATCTGCACTTTTATTCTTTGGAGGAGCGCACAAAATCTCAAAATTGTCGTCAATATTAGTGCCAATAATGGCAGGCGTTTACCTGTTAGTAGGTTTTGTAATTTTCTTTTTTAATCTTGGCAAGGTACCAGATATTTTTGCTCAAATTTTTAACCAAGCGTTTGACTTTGAAAAGATTTCAGCAGGCTTTGCTGGCTCATGTGTAGTATGGGGCGTTAAGAGGGGGCTGTTCAGCAATGAAGCTGGTATGGGATCAGCCCCTAATGCCGCGGCAGCAGCTGATGTTAGCCACCCAGTAAAGCAGGGGCTTGTTCAAGTTGTTTCAGTTTTTATTGATACATTAATAATTTGTACCACCACTATTTTTATTATTCTGTGTACAGGACAATATGAGGTTGGTGGCAAGCTCAATGGAATACCCCTAGTACAGCAGAGTGTGAGCACCGTTTTTGGCGAAGTTGGTATTGCTATTTTGACGGCATCAGTAGCACTTTTTGCATTCACATCTCTAATTGGAAATTATTTTTATGCTGAGTTTAATTTTAAATTTATAACAAAAAGCAAGACGGCATTGACGGTATTTCGTATTGTGGCAGTAGTTGCAGTGTTTATAGGGGCAAATTCAAATCTACAGCTTGCTTGGAATACAGCAGATATACTTATGGGGTTCATGGCACTTATTAACTGCTTTGCTATTTTGTTGCTTGGTAAATATGCAATCAAAGCACTGCATGATTATGTTGAACAGAAAAAGGCAGGACAAAATCCCATATTCAAAGCAAAATCAATCGGTCTTGACAATACAGATGTATGGAAATAAGAATAATTTGAATAGCATCAATTAAGTATTAAACTCCAAGCAATCCAGAATTTCAGTTTAGTTTTACGGGTTCTTTGGAGCTCTTGTCAAAGGACTGTGATTAGTTGAACAGAAATTATTTAACTGATATAATTAACAGGGGAATAATATCTTTGGAGAGTTAAATTTTATGATAAAAGGTGTGATTTTCGACGTTGATGGTACATTGTTTGATTCAATGGGGGCATGGCATGACTCAGGATATAATGTCCTCAAAAGCTTAGGCATTGATGTAGATAAAAGCATTGGGGATATTTTCTTTTCAATGACAATGGATGAGGTCATTGACTATATGAGGGAGAAATTTTCGATTAACGAGAGCAGGGAATTTCTTAAAAAAGGAATTCATGATCAGGTCGAATATGCGTATAGAAATGAGATAGAGCTTAAGCCGGGTGTTATGCGCATTTTAAATTGGATTAGGGATTCAAAAATTCCTGCAACAATTGCAACTTCAACGGATAGATTTCTGATTGAGATAGGTCTTAAGAGGCTAGAAATAGAAAAATATTTTGTTGGAATTTACACAGCGACAGAGGTGGGCAAGGGGAAAAATTACCCTGATATATTCCAGCTTGCAATGGATAAAATGGGAACAAAGCCCGAGGAAACTTGGTTGTTTGAAGATGGTCTATATTCAATGATAACTGCTAAGGCTTATGGGATGCCTGTAGTTGGTGTATATGATAAGGTTAGTCACGGTGATCAAGAAGCTATAAAACAGGTAGCAGATATATATCTTGAAGATCTGAGTGATTTAAATTTTGAGGATTTTCAGAGGAGGCAGAGCTTATGAGCAAGGGAAGAGTTTTAATAGTTGATGATGATGCCGATATTAGGCAGGTTGTATCAGTCCTATTAAGGAGTGAGGGTTATGAAACAGAAACCGCAGCTAACGGTCAGGAAGCAATACTAAAGGTGCTTGAAATTCGCAACCTTGATCTTTTAATCCTTGATATTATGATGCCAGGCATGGACGGCATAGAGGTTTGCCGAAAAATTAGGAAATTTTCCAATGTTCCTGTTCTTTTTTTGACAGCTAAATCTCAGGATGACGATAAAGTAGACGCATATAACCAAGGCGGAGATGACTATATAGTGAAGCCTTTTGACCAGACTGATCTTTTGTTAAAAATCAAATCACTACTGAGAAGGTATAACAACTATCAGGGACATGCAAAGCTTGAACGTGGCATTGAAGTTTTGTCGGAGCATGTTGCTGTAGATAAGGATAGAAGAATTGCTACCAAGGCAGGAGTGAGAATAAATTTGACTGATAAAGAATATGCAATACTGAATACACTTCTTGAAAAGAGGGGAGAGGTTGTATTAAACAGAGATTTATACGAGGCTGTATGGGGAGAAGAGTACTCACCAAGTGCTGGCAATAAAATAATGGTTCATGTCCTCAATCTGCGAAAGAAAATCGAAGAGGACATAAACAACCCATCCATAGTAAAGACAGTATGGGGGAAGGGGTATAGAATTGATAAGTAAGAAAGGCAAAAAGTTAATCATTCCCTTAAATATGAAGGTCGTGATTTCGGTAATTATTGGAATATTGCTAGCTTTTGCAGTATATGTAGCTTTAAATAAGCTGGAAAGTACCCTTGTGTACAATTACTATACTAGCGATAAGGCATATTCACAAAGCCTCGATAACTCTTTTGCTGAACTTAGAGAATACATAAAGAAGAAGAATATTTCATCAACTGATTCAGAATCAATGAAAAAATGGCTCGAAGACAACCCTTACACATATCTGACCGTATATGACAACTACGGAGGATATTTTGAAGATGGCTGGGTAGCTGAAGGTGAATCTCGATCGACAAAAATAGAAACTGCAAAGACTACTATTACAGAATCAACCGACAAAGAAAAGGAAAAGGATGGAAAGAGGGGCCCGAGGCTTACCGCAGAAAAACATATAAATGGAAATGATAGGGTCGTATCGTTCTCAGATGACGATTACTATGTATATATGGAGATTTATAGAGAAGAAGGTTTCCGAAGGATAATGAAGATAGTTGAGCTCATTGTCGCATTTGTAGTAATTTTAGGTGTTGTAACGGCCTATACTACAAGTATAACGGCACGTATTGCTGATATCTCAAAAGACGTAACTCGTATCACTTCCGGAGATATAAATGCAGATATACAAACATCGGGTTCAGATGAGATTGGTGTTTTGGCAGAAGGTATCGATAACATGAGATACTCGCTGATTGAAAGGCTTGAGGGTGAAAAAGCAGCATGGGATGCTAATAGCCGTCTTATTACCTCGATGTCACACGATATAAGGACTCCATTAACCTCTCTTGTAGGTTACCTTGATATTATTGAAGGCGGAAAGTACGAAAGCGAAGATGAGTTGCATCAATACATTCAAGCTTGTAGAAACAAGGCTTTTCAGCTTAAAGAACTTTCGGATAAGCTTTTTCAATACTTCCTTGTATTTGGAGGCAAGAAGAATCCTCAAAAGCTTGAGGTACTTGACGGTGATATTTTGTTTCAGCAATTATTAACAGAGCATGTTGCAGAATTGATAAGCTATGGATACATTGTAACTATGGATTATAAAATTGAAGGGAAATTGGTGGAAACAGATATATCTTCGCTAAGAAGATTGTTCGATAACATATTCTCAAATATCATGAAATATGCAGATAAGAGAAAGTCTATCAAAGTTAATGCGATAACGAAATATACTGACGCAGATAAGGAATCTGAAGAATTTTTGTTTCGTTTTGAAAACAAAATATCCCACGAGGCTAGGCAGGTTGAAAGCACAAAGATTGGCGTAATGACATGTGAAAAAATTGCAAAAGACCTAGGAGGAAGATATTCTTGGAGTGATGATGAGGATATTTATATTACGCAATTTGCTTTTCCCGTGCACCACGAAATAGCCCAAGCTGAAGATATAGAAGAAGATAAAAAAGAATTGTAATGTTTCAGATTTCGAGAGAACATTACAATTCAAAATCGAAATTCAATAGAATATCATAATTCAAAATCAAGACCTTAGAGAATCTTGCAATTTAAAATCAAAACTCAAGAGAACATTACAATTCAAAATCCAATAAGGTGTTGTTATTTTGCTCCGGTGTAGTCTGGCTCGAATCTAATGTTAACTTCAAAGGTTGGATCGATTGATTTTAATCGAGTCGAAAATGCCTTGGTTGCAGCAGATATGTCTACGTTGGAGTTTCTTTCTTCCACGATTTCAAAAATAATATTTGAGTGATTTTTACCAGGAACTATGCGAATGTCATGAGGATTGCAAAGCCCTTCCCAGTTCTTAATCTCATCAAAGATTACCTTGGATATCAGATCAAGCTTCGGATTTCCAATTTCTACTGGATCAAGATGGCATGTAATGTGGATCTCATATTTATCTAGAAAAATTTTTTCAATATCATCGATAAGCTCATGACTTATCATAATGTCGGTGCGACTATCAACTTCAACGTGAATTGACGCAAAGATTTCTCCAGGGCCGTAGTTGTGTACAACAAGGTCATGAACGCCAAATACGCCAGGAAAATCAGTTGTTTTGTCCTTAATAAATTGAACGAGCTCTGAATCTGGAGCTTCACCAAGAAGAGGACTCGCAGTATCCTTAATTAGGTCATACCCTGATTTGATGATGAAAATTGCAACAAAACATCCAACATATCCGTCTATGTTGAGCTTTGTGAAGTGGTAAATGCACATACCTATAATTACTGCCGATGTAGTAATCACATCATTTCTGCTATCCGTCGCAGTTGCTTCGAGTGCCACAGAATTAATCATGGTAGCTATCTTACGATAAAATCTGCTCTGCCATAATTTCACGATTACAGAGAGCAACAAAATAACGTACACCCACACGCTGCTTGTAATCTTCGCTGGGTTAAGTATTTTCAAGAAGGATGATCTGAAGAGCTCGATCCCAACGACAACTATTAAAACCGAGACGATCATGCCAGCGATGTACTCGCTGCGCGCGTGTCCATAAGGATGGTCCTTGTCTCCTGGCTTTTGGCTCATTCGAAATCCTATCAAAGTTATGGCTGATGATGTGGCATCGCTGAGGTTGTTTATTCCGTCTGCTGCAATCGATATACTGTTTACGATTAAGCCCAGTAAAAGCTTACTGCTTGCAAGCAAAAAATTCGTTGAAATCCCAACTGTTGCGGCGATAGATCCGTACTTTGATCGAGTTTTGCTATCATCGGTATCCTTGTAATTCTTGATTGTTTTTTTGATAATTGCTTCTGTAATCATAATTGTATTATAGCACAAAATACTATATAATTATTGTACTAATTTTCGATATTCCTTTCTATAGGAGGTTTGCGCATGAATAAAGAAATACCAAGAATAACAGGCACTCTTAGAGCAAAGAGCTTGCAGGTGCCTGAGGTTATATGGACGGCTAAGGGCATCGTTATAATGGGCAGGAGGATTAAGTCTGTCATATTTACAACTGATATAGCTACGATTAGAAACTGTAATGCAGATGCTGTTCTAGCCGTTTATCCATATACACCGCAGCAGATAATATCTCAGACAATAATTAACGCATCTTCAATTCCTGTTCTTGCTGGCGTTGGAGGCGGCACAACACAGGGATTTAGGACGGCTGTGATGGCAAAAGATGCCGAAGCTCAAGGAGCATATGGAGTAGTTGTGAATGCACCAATGAGCAACAAGAATGTCGCGCTAATAAAAAGGGTAATTGACATTCCGATAATAGTAACCGTGGTTAACGATTTAGAAGATGTACAGGCAAGGCTTGATGCTGGAGCTACTATTTTAAATGTTTCCGCTGGTTCAAGGACTCCCGAGATAGTTGCAAATATCAGAAAAGATTTTCCTAAGATTCCGATAATTGCAACGGGTGGACCTACGGAAGAGTCTATAAAGCAGACAATTGCAGCGGGAGCAAATACGATAAGCTATACGCCACCGTCAATTGCGGAGGTGTTCAGTGATTTGATGGATGTTTACCGTGAGCAAGCTGAAAAGACAAAGGAGCCTGATGCTGGAGATGAGGAGCTCGGGAGGTTAATAGAGCTTCTTTAGAAGTAGTATTGTTTTTTTAATAGTTATAAGATGTAGACCGTATAGTTGGGTTGACAGACCCATACATGCGGTTTTTTACGCATGTAGGATGAGGAGAAATATGGGAAAGTTTCACTTAATATCAGATTACAAGCCAACGGGAGATCAGCCTCAGGCAATTGATAAATTGTCAAAGGCATTTTGTGATGGACAGAATTATCAAACCCTTCTTGGTGTTACAGGGTCAGGAAAGACCTTTACGATGGCAAATGTGATAGAAAAGATTCAGAAGCCTACGCTTGTCATATCTCACAACAAAACACTTGCTGCCCAGCTGCATGGTGAGTTTAAGGCATTTTTCCCAGGGAATGCAGTTGAATATTTTGTGTCATACTACGACTACTATCAGCCGGAGGCTTATGTTCCGTCGACAGACACATATATCGAAAAGGATTCAGATATAAACGAAGAGATAGAAAAGCTTAGGCACTCCGCAACAGCAGCTCTTGCTGAACGAAGGGATGTAATTATAGTGGCATCGGTCTCGTGTATATATGGTCTTGGAAGTCCGTTTGACTACGAAAATCAGATGTTATCTTTAAGACCAGGAATGATTAAGTCAAGACGAGATATATTAATGAAGCTTGTAGACATTCAATATAATAGAAATGATATGGAATTTGATAGGGGCACATTCAGAACTAGGGGCGATGTGATTGATATATTCCCCGCAGGCTCCGACAAGGCGATAAGGGTTGAAATGTTTGGGGATGAAATAGATACAATCAAGGAACTGAATCCTATAACAGGTGAAATTCTAGGAATAAGGAATCACGTTGCAATATATCCAGCATCACACTATGTTACATCCAAAGATAAAATGCAGAAGGCGCTGGTTACAATTGAGGAGGAGCTTGAGGACAGAGTTAAGTGGTTCAAGGACAGGGGAAAGCTTCTTGAAGCACAGAGGATTGAGCAGAGGACAAGATATGATATGGAGATGCTCAGAGAGGTTGGAACTTGTAAGGGTATTGAGAATTATTCAAGACATATCAATAATTTGCCGGCGGGGACAAGACCGTATACCCTTATGGACTACTTCCCTGATGATTTTGTCGTGATGATAGACGAATCCCATGTGATGCTCCCTCAGCTTAGGGCAATGTATGCAGGAGATAGGAGCAGGAAGCAATCGCTCGTAGATTATGGATTTAGGCTGCCGTCCGCGCTCGACAATAGACCTCTCAGGTTTGAAGAATTTGAGAAGCTGGCAAAGAAAGTGTTATTTGTAAGTGCTACGCCTGCAACATATGAAAAAGAAAAATCAAATGGCATAACTGCAGAACAGATTATAAGACCGACAGGGCTTCTTGATCCTCCGATTGAGGTGAGAAAGACGGAGGGTCAGGTAGATGATTTAATTGGCGAAATCAAGAAGACTACGGCGAATGGCAACAGGACATTCATTACAACTCTGACAAAGAAAATGGCGGAGGATTTAACAGATTACCTAAAGGGGGTAGGGCTTAAGGTCAGATACCTTCACTCTGAAATTGACACACTTGAACGACTAGAAATTATACGAGATTTAAGACTTGGTGAATTTGATGCACTTGTGGGTATAAATCTATTGCGAGAAGGGCTTGATCTGCCTGAGGTTGGACTTGTTGCGATACTCGATGCAGATAAAGAGGGCTTCCTCAGGACAGAAACATCGCTTATTCAGACAATAGGTCGTGCTGCTCGAAATGTAAACGGTAGAGTTTTGATGTATGCAGATGAAATAAGCAATGCTATGAGGACGGCTATTGATGAAACTAATAGACGTCGCAAAATTCAAAATGAATATAACGAAAAAAATGGCATAACACCTAAGGGAATAGAGAAGGCTGTAAGGCAGGTCATTGAAGCAACAAAGTCGGCTGAAAATGAAGATGATAAATTCAAGGGTAAATCTCCTGTTGATATGACCAAGAAAGAACTCAAGGAATATGTCGGCATTCTTGAGAAGGAAATGCGGATTGCAGCCGATGATTTACAGTTTGAGCGGGCAGCAATTTTACGTGATAGGATACTTGAATACAAGGCGGCACTTTGATTTTATTATCAAGAAAGAAATTGCAGCAGATTCAGCTGTAGCAAATTTAATTTTTGCGAGCTTATAAGTGTTTTGTGAAAGGAAGTAAATGACAACAAAAGAGATTTTTATCAAAGGGGCAAAGGAAAATAATTTAAGAAATATAGATGTGCATATTCCACGCGATAAAATGGTTGTTTTGACGGGTCTATCAGGATCTGGTAAGACATCACTTGCATTTGACACCATATATGCAGAAGGTCAAAGACGATATGTTGAAAGTTTATCAGCTTATGCAAGGCAGTTCTTAGGTAGAATGGATAAGCCTAATGTTGAGTTTATTGAGGGACTTTCTCCAGCTATCTCTATTGATCAGAAAACTACGAGTAATAACCCGAGATCAACTGTTGGAACAGTTACAGAAATTAACGATTATCTTAGACTTTTATTTGCTCGGATAGGTGTGCCACATTGTCCAATATGTGGTCGTGAAATTTCAAGCCAGTCTGTCGATCAGATTGTTGACCGCATAATGGAAATGAAGGATGGCGCTAGGATCAAGGTTATTGCTCAGGTGATTCAGGAACGAAAGGGAGAGCATGCAAAAGTTCTTGAGAGGCTTAAAAGAGAGGGCTTTAACAGGGTAATCGTAGACGGGGCAGAGTATCTGCTTGGTGAAGACGAAGTTAGGCTTGAAAAGAACTTCAAGCATACTATTGAAATCGTAGTAGATAGGATTGTGGTTTCTGAGGGTCAAGAAGGACGAATTGCAGAGGCTGTTGAGATTTCAATAGCTCACGGCAATGGGCTCGTGGTTGTTGAAGAAGTTATCCGTAGATCAGCCGAAAATAACAGCGGAGAATCAGATCAGGCAGAAGAAAACAAGACAGATGGGAATAATAGAAGAACGTTTTCAACTAAATTCGCATGCCCTATTCATGGCGTAAGCCTTGAGGATATGGAGCCTAGATCGTTTTCTTTTAACAGCCCATTTGGAGCTTGTCCGACTTGTAATGGATTAGGGTTTATACAAAGTATAATCCCAGAAAAGTTGCTTGATTATGAAAAGTCAATTCCGAGTGGAGCGCTTGGTCGTGTGTATGCGTCTATGGAATTCTCAGGATTTTACCGTCAGGAAGTTGAGGCGCTTGCTGAAATGTATGACGTTGATATTGCATTGCCTCTTAAAAAACTGCCTGCAAAATTCATGAAGGCACTCCTATACGGTACGGGAAGCAAACATCTAAAATACACATATGTCAGCAGAAGATCAGGGCGTCAATCTCAGATGGATCACCCATTTGAGGGTGTGATAAATAATCTTGAGAGAAGATATAGAGAAACGGCCTCAGACTTTATGCAGGAGAGGATTCAGCAGTTCATGACCAATAAGTCTTGTCCAGATTGCAAAGGTGCGAGATTAAAGCCGGAAATCCTTGCTGTAACTGTTGGAAACAAAAACATATCGCAGATAAACGATATGTCGATTTTAGATGCTTATGACTTTTTTGAAAGTGTTGAACTTAATGAAAAAGATTCTATCATAGGGTTCCAGATCCTAAAGGAAATTAAAGAAAGACTGAAGTTCCTCATAGATGTTGGGCTATCGTATCTCACACTAAGCAGAAGTGCTGGCACACTCAGCGGTGGTGAATCGCAGCGAATACGCCTTGCAACCCAGATTGGTTCGGGACTGATGGGTGTTTTGTATATTCTAGACGAGCCAAGTATCGGGCTACATCAGAAAGACAATGCAAAACTGCTAAAAACTCTTAGACGGCTAACGGACATGGGGAATACGCTGCTGGTCGTTGAACATGATGAAGATACGATGTATGCAGCGGACCAAATCATTGATATAGGTCCAGGCGCAGGAGTAAATGGAGGAATGCTTGTCGCACAAGGGACGGCAGAGGAAATAAAGAAAATACCAGAATCTATTACGGGGCAATATTTGTCAGGTGCTAAGAAAATTTCAGTTCCAAAGCATAGGCGAAACGGCAATGGGAAGAAGCTTCAAATTAAAGGTGCTGCGGCAAATAATTTGCAAAATGTAAACGTGGATATTCCGCTAGGTAAATTTGTATGCGTAACAGGGGTTTCTGGATCTGGAAAATCCAGCCTAATAAATGAGGTTTTGTACAAAACAGTTGCCCACGAGCTTAACGGTGCATCTGAGGAGGGTGGCGAGGTTAAAGCTATCAAGGGTCTTGAGCATATAGACAAGGTTATAGATATTGACCAGTCCCCAATAGGTAGAACGCCACGATCGAACCCAGCTACATATACAGGGATGTTTACTCCGATTAGAGAACTTTTTGCGGCATTACCTGAGGCGAAATTACGTGGATATGAGAAGGGCAGATTCAGTTTTAATGTGAAAGGCGGACGCTGTGAAGCCTGCAAAGGTGATGGGATAATTAAAATCGAGATGCATTTTCTTCCGGATGTATATGTCCCTTGTGAGGTCTGCAAGGGAAAAAGGTTTAACAGAGAGACTCTTGAGATAAAATATAAGGGAAAAAACATCTACGAAGTTTTAGAGATGACTGTTGCGGAAGCTCTTGATTTTTTCAAAAATATTCCGAGCGTTATGAGGCAGCTGGAAACTCTAAATAGGGTTGGCCTTGACTACATTAGACTTGGTCAGCCTTCGACACAGCTTTCCGGCGGTGAGGCACAGCGTGTTAAGCTTGCTTCGGAACTTTCGAAAAGGCAGACAGGAAGGACTCTATACATTCTTGATGAACCTACTACGGGGCTGCATTTTGCAGATGTGCACAAATTGATTCACGTACTTGAGGCTTTGGTTGAGGCTGGCAATACTGTAGTTGTAATTGAGCATAATCTTGATGTGATTAAGAGGGCAGATCATATAATAGATATGGGACCCGATGGCGGTACAGGCGGCGGCCGTGTGGTTGCTGAGGGGACACCTGAAGAGGTAGTAAAAGTAAAAGGGTCCTATACAGGTGAATTCTTGAAGAAGATGCTCTAATCGAGTATAATTAATCGTGTTATTTAAACGAATAGAATTGTTTAAAAATAAAGAAAAGAAGGAAAAGAGAAATGATTACTAAAGAAAATCTGACCATGCTAACTGATTTTTATGAAATTACTATGGCGAATGGATATTTTGCTAATGGCATGGGAGATGAGATCGCTTATTTTGATATGTTTTTTAGACGCGTACCTGACGGTGGTGGTTATGCGATTATGGCAGGTGTCGAGCAGGTTGTTGAATATCTAAAGAATTTGAAGTTTGAGAAAGAAGACATTGATTATCTAAGAGGCAAAGGATGTTTCAACGAAGAATTTCTTGAATATCTTGAGAATTTCAAATTCAGTTGTGATGTCTGGGCTATAGAGGAAGGAACGCCAATATTCCCACATGAGCCGATTTTAACAGTAAGGGGGCCAGTTATTCAATCTCAGTTTATTGAATCGATGATTTTGCTCATTATCAATCATCAGAGCCTCATTGCGACTAAGGCAAGCCGAATTGTTAGATCTGCGGCAGGCAGACCTGTAATGGAATTCGGAACAAGGCGTGCACACGGGTCTGCAGCAGCTATATATGGAGCAAGAGCTACTTACATTGCTGGTTGTGCGGCCACTGCATGTACAATTGCGGATAGAGATTATGGTATTCCAGCTACTGGAACTATGGCACATAGCTGGGTACAGATGTTCCCAACAGAATATGATGCATTCAAGGCATATGCTGAGGTATATCCAGATAACTGCGTGCTCCTTGTAGACACATATAACGTTTTAAAATCAGGTGTTCCTGCGGCCATTAAAGTCTTTAAAGAGATGAAGCCAAAGAGCATGGGAATAAGAATTGATAGCGGCGATATAACATATCTGACAAAGAAGGCTAGAAGGATGCTTGATGATGCAGGGCTTAAAGACTGCAAAATAGTTATATCTAATAGTCTTGATGAATATATTATTCGAGATGTACTTCTTGAGGGTGCCCAAATAGATTCTTTTGGCGTAGGAGAGCGAATGATTACAGCAAAATCCGAACCTGTATTTGGCGGTGTATATAAGCTTGTTGCACTTGAAGATGAGGATGGCAATATCATCCCGAAAATTAAAGTATCGGAAAATGTTGAGAAGATAACAAATCCTGGCTTCAAAACGCTTTACAGGCTGTTTGATAAAGACAACAATAAAGCTCTTGCCGATGTAATAACCGTTGACGGAGAGGGCTTGCCTGAGGAGTGTGCAGAGGGTGAGGGGTATGAAATTTTCGATCCAAATGCTATCTGGAAGAGAAAGACACTTACAAATTTCTATGCGAAAAATATTAGAGTGCCTCTGTTTTTGAATGGAGAATGTGTGTACCAGTCTCCGTCGATAGATGATATTAAAAAGTATTGTGAAGAACAGATGAAGACGCTTTGGGATGAGATGCTTAGATTTGAAAATCCTCAGACATACTATGTTGATTTATCACAGGCTTTGTGGGATATGAAAGAAGAACTTCTAAACAAAGCTACATACAAGAAAAAATAGCTTTTTACATTCGTAATATATGTAGGTATCACTAATACAACAGAAGGGGCTATGTCAAACCTTGAGAGTTCTGACATACCCCTTTTTCTTATGCACTATTTATTTGAGACAGTAGGTTTAAATTTTTATATACAAAACTATGAAACCTATAATGGGTAATAGGTATAATAATCCCCATTTGTTGTGATTTTTTATGTCGTATATCATCCTAAATAAAAATATGACACAACATAAGGCATAACCTATTACGATATATGTTAATTCTGGAGCATTCATGATAATTTTATCCTCCCAAAGCCTTGCATATTTTATCATCTTGCCAATGAAGATGTTTATGCATAACCCATTGGACCAACCTCCATTAAATATAAATCACTGTTATCTTATAATTATTATAATTCGCTCGAAATAACAATACAAGCATAATATTTCGAAAAAGTGAAAAAATTTTCAAAAAGCGAAAATTTATAACTATTCTGTGAGAATAGAGATGGATCACCACAATAGCAATAGATAAAAACTATAGCTTTAAGCAGAATGCTTCTTTTAATAATTAATTATTTCCTGCTTTTATACCTGAAGTAAGCTAAAACTAGTCCAAATAGCAAAACAGCTACTTGGGAAGTTATTCTTAAAATAGAAATATACGTATAATTTACATCATGGTATACACATATTACATATGCTACCCAAGAGAATAAAGTTAATAGTGTCAAAAACAAAAGAATTTTAGC
>QWCK01002503.1_pt1 | contig 22889 bp, 17 predicted proteins | sample 1972571 | NCBI WGS metagenome assembly QWCK01 (sample SAMN09866710, study PRJNA288562) | Human gut metagenome isolate term2_stool, whole genome shotgun sequencing... | isolation source: gut | host: Homo sapiens | place: USA: California | reverse complement strand
ACGCTCGCGGCGAATCTCATCGCGGCTCCGTTCTTTGTCATTGCTTTTGCGCTTGCGGCCGTGTTTTTGCCGTTTCTCGGCAGTTTCGCCGGGGCGGGGCTTCTCAAAATCATCGCCGTCCCGCTCGATCTCTTTGTGGCGCTCACGAAACTGCTCCCGAACCGTGCGCTCCACTTCGGCAAGGCGGATGCGACGCTCGTCATCGCCTACGGCGTGCTTCTCTGGATGGCGTTCTCGGATGCGTTTCCGCGCGTGCGGCTCTCGCGTCCCGTGATGCGTTTTCTCCGCGCGTCCATGGTCTTTCTCGTCCTCATCCAAGCCGTGCATACGTTCTTCCCGCGTCCGATCTTCTATCACGTGGACATCGGGCAGGGCGACGCGACAGTCATTCGCGGGCGCGAGACGATGGTGATCGACACCGGGGGCGAGGGCCACGGGCGTTTTGACTCCGGCGAGGGGATTCTCTTTCCGTTTCTCCGCGCGATCGGCGCGACGAAGATCGACACGCTCTTACTTACGCACGCCGATGCCGACCATGCGGAAAATGCGATCGCCCTTTTGGACGAATTCCGCGTGCAAAGGCTCCTCGTCACGGAACAATTCGGCGACGATCCTCTGGGTGCAATGGCCCTCGATGTGGCGAAGCGAAACCAAGTGCCCGTCGGATTCGTGCGGACGGGCGATGTCTACGAAAACCGAGACGGCACGTTTCGATTTTTTGCGCCGCCCTTGGAGGGGAACGACGGCTCGATCGTGACCCACGTGACGACGAAAGGGCACACGCTCCTCTATCCCGGAGACGCCGAAAGGGACGCGGAGGCAACTCTCGTGCGCATGCTCCCGCCGGCGAAGATTCTCCATGCGGGACATCACGGCTCGCGCACGTCGACGCACGATTTCTTTCTCGACGCCATGAAGCCCGAAGCGGCAATCGTGAGCGCCGGACGCAACAATGTTTACGGACATCCGCACGAGGAGACGCTCGGAAGACTCGATCGGCACGGCGTAAGGATCTATCGCACCGATCTGGAAGGCATGATTTTTGTAGACGAAAACACGGGATTCCCGTATACTCTAAGAGATCGAACGCGCAGAAATCGCATCTGCGTACTCTTAGTGCTCGCGACGGATCTTCTCATCGTGTGGGGCTTTCGGAGGTATGGATGGACTACAGAGAACTCGTTACATCAATCGATACATTAAGAGGCGTCGTCGCCGTCTACGGACGCGAGGCGTATCTCACAAACCATATCAAGACCAAAATTCTCGAGCGTTTTGAGGGCGATTTCGGCGATCTCAATGTGCATCGTTATGATGCGCGCACGGCAAAACCAGAGGACGTCCTCGCCGCGTGCGACACGCTTCCTTTTGTCGAGGATACGAAACTCGTCCTCGTCGAAGAAGTGGATTTTACCAAATCGGGCGCGTCCGCGATGAAAGTGCTCTTTGAGGCGCTCGCGGAAAGACTGGCCAGTCTCCCCGAGTCGACGCTCCTCGTCCTTCTCTCGCCGTCGGAAAAACTCTTTCGCGGGAAATTCGTCCGCGAACTCGAAAAGACGGGCGAAATCGTCGAGATGAAAAAATTACAGGCAAGGGAACTGCGCGCCTTTATCCGCACCAAACTTGCTCGCGCGAAGAAAAAAACGACGCCGCAGATTCTCGGCGCCATCGAACGCGCCTTTGACTATCTCCCGAAAGACGGCGAAGACACGCTCTTCGACATCGACGAGAAACTCGGGAGACTCATCCGGGAATCCGGTGAGATCATCGAAGAATCGGACCTTGCCGTCCTCGGTGCCATCGAAAAACGCACGATCTTTCGTTTTCTCGATGAAATCACGGCGGGGAAAACGCCCGAGAGTTTGCGTTCGCTCGATCTCTTGCGTGCGTCGGGCCTCGAGGAAGCGCGGATCTTTGCCATGATGGCAAGACAGTATCGCAATCTCACCATCCTTAAGACGCTTACGGGAGATCCGTCCGCGCGTAAAAAAGCGGGACTCAGCCCCTATGAATACGACAAACTCGTGCCGGTGGCTCGACGCTTTTCGAGCGAAGCGCTTCTCCTGGCCAATGAGAAGATCTACGATGTCGAGGAACGGGCCAAGAGACTCCCGGTCGACTTTTCCGGGGAACTCGACGCGCTCACCGTGGAACTTGCGCGCCTGGCCCCGTAAAAAGGCATAAAAAAAGAGCCCTTCGGACGTAAGGGTCTCTTCGATCTTGGACGGTTTAGTTTTCTTGCATCGCTGCATGGAGCTTCTTCGAGAGGCTCGAAAGTTTGCGGGAAGCGGCATTCTTGTGAATGACGTTCTTGCAGCTTGCGCGTTTGAGCTTCTTATCGAGTTCGCGAAGAATTGCGCTTGCGTTTTCCGTGTCCCCAGCCGCGAGGAACTCGTCGAACTTGCGCGTAAGCGTCTTCAACTCGGTCTTTCTGGACTTGTTGCGAAGCGTGCGCTTTTCAGTCGTCTTGATTCGCTTCATAGCGGATCTGATATTTGCCATATGCTCACCTCCAAACATTAGTTAACGCATGGTATTCTATCACGGGATGGGGACTTTTGCAAGACAAAACGGAGGAAATTGTGCAGAATCTCACGGAAAATTTTGTTTTCAATAATGAAGGAAGAAAAACTTTCGGATCGAGCCTTCGAACCGATGAAGATAGAGGAAGGATTTTTATGAAGAACAATCGAGCACTCACCACTTTTGTCGCGGTCCTCTTCGCGCTCATTCTCGTGCTTTTTATGCGCGCGCTCTTTTTTCGGACGGTCGTCGTCTCGGGTGCGAGCATGCAACCGACGCTCCATGCGGGGGACAGGCTCCTCGCAACGCGTGCGCGGAATCTCCCGGAGGATCTCAAAGGGCGGATTGTCCTGTTTCGTACTTCGGCGTATCCGGATCTCGAATATGTCAAACGCGTCGTCGCGACGCCGGGCATGACGGTTGATATCAAGAACGGGGCGCTCTATCTCGACGGCGTGCGCGAGGAAGGAAGCGCGGATCTCGAGACGTACAACGATCGCGATCATTGGGAGCTCGGCGCGGATGAATATTTTGTCCTCGGCGACAATCACGCGCATCTCGAGAGCGAGGACTCGCGGGTTTTCGGCCCCGTGCACCGCTCGGAGATCGAAGGCGTCGTGTTCTTTCGTTTCTATCCGCTCGCAAGAATCGGTGCGTCCGCGGTGAAATAAGCGCGAAGTTCACGAGAATGTCACCGCTTTTTCGGTGCTTGTGGTATAATAATCAATCGAGAAAGAGAAAGGAGCGATACTCCTTGAACGAAGAATTCATGGAAGAATTGGAAGAAATGGAAGAGACGGGTGAACAAGAGCCGTCGCGCAAAAAATCAATCATGACTTTTATTCGAGACATCGCCATTGTCATTGCAGTCGTTTATCTTATCAAAACATTCCTTTTTACGACGATCTTAGTAGACGGGCGCAGTATGACGCCGACATTCGAGCATCTCGACTATCTCATTGCCGAGCAGGATTTTCTTGTGGGGAACAAGTATCGGCGCGGGGATGTCGTGTATTTTCATCCGCCGGAAGGCGCGATGCACGAGGATCGCGGCTATTTTATCAAGCGCATCATCGGGGTCCCGGGGGATACGGTCGAAGTGAAGGGCGGCATGGTCTATGTCAACGACGAGCCGATTGATGAGCCCTACAAGGCTGACGTGCCGACGCAAGAGGGCACAATGACGGGCAAAGTGACGCTCGGTGAGGATGAGTATTTCGTCATGGGGGACAATCGCAATCCCGGCGGCAGTTATGACAGCCGATTTTTCGGCCCGCTCCAAAGCGATCATCTCCGAGGCGTCATCGTCCTGCGGGCGTTCCCGTTTAGCAAATTCACGACCGTACCGAGAGGAAAATAAGGATTTCGCAAAAGGCGGAGTCCTTTTTTGAAGAACGAAAGGAAACTCTATGGATCAGAAGAAAATACGTAATTTTTCCATTATTGCACATATCGATCACGGCAAATCGACACTGGCGGACAGACTGATTGAGCGGACGGGCATGCTCTCGAAGCGCGAGATGACCGCGCAGGTTTTGGATTCAATGGATCTCGAGCGTGAGCGCGGCATCACGATTAAACTCAAAGCCGTGCGTCTCAACTATCGCGCCAAAGACGGCGAGGACTATGTCTTAAATCTCATCGACACACCGGGACACGTGGACTTCAACTACGAGGTTTCGCGATCGCTCGCGGCTTGTGAGGGTGCGGTGCTCGTCGTGGACGCGACGCAGGGCGTCGAAGCACAGACCCTCGCGAATGTCTATCTGGCGCTCGATCAGGATCTCGAGATTCTCCCCGTCATCAACAAGATCGATCTTCCCGGTCAACGCGTGGACGAAGTGAAAGAGGAAATCGAGGACGTGATCGGTCTCGACACCGAGGGAATTCCCCTCATCAGTGCCAAAGAGGGGATCGGCATCGAAGACGTGCTCGAGGACATCGTGAAGAATGTCCCCGCGCCCCAAGGCGATCCCGACGCGCCGCTCAAAGCGCTGATTTTTGACTCCTATTACGACAGCTACAAGGGCGTCGTGAGCTTCATCCGTATTATGGACGGCAAACTCGAGCCCGGCATGACCATTCGCATGATGTCCACGGGCAGGACTTTTGACGTGACGGAAGTCGGCGTTTCCTCCGGCGGACACAAGATCGTCGACGCGCTCTATGCGGGCGAAGTCGGCTATGTCGTCGCAAGCATCAAAGAGGTCGGCGAGGCGCGCGTGGGCGACACCATCACCGATGATGAGCACCCCACTGCCGAACCGCTCGCGGGCTACAAAGAAGCGCTCCCGATGGTCTTTTGCGGCATCTATCCCGCGGAAGGCGTCTCCTACGCCGTCGTTCGCGAAGCGCTCGAGAAACTCCAAGTAAACGATGCGGCGCTTTCGTTCGAGGCGGAGACCTCGGACGCGCTGGGCTACGGCTATCGTTGCGGATTCCTCGGCCTTCTCCATATGGACGTCATCCAGGAGAGACTGGCGCGCGAATTCAATCTCGAACTCATCACGACCGTTCCGTCCGTCATCTATCGCGTGACAACGAAGGACGGTGTCACCACGGAGATCCAAAACCCGGGAAGTCTGCCCGATCCGACCCTGATCGAGAAGATCGAGGAGCCCATGGTCCACGCGGACATCATGACTCCGACCGAATACGTCGGCGCGATCATGGAACTCTGTCAAAACAAACGCGGCATCTTCCGCAATATGGAATATCTCGAGGAAACCCGCGTCGTCATCCACTACACGCTGCCTTTGAACGAAGTCATCTACGACTTTTTCGACGCCTTAAAGAGCAAGACCCGCGGCTATGCGTCGCTCGATTACGAAGTGATCGGCTATGAAGAGAGCGATCTCGTCAAACTCGACATCCTCATCAACGGGGAAGTCGTCGACGCTTTTGCCATGATCGTGCACGCCTCCAAGGCGGTCGAGAAAGGGAGACTCATCTGCGAACGTCTGCGCGATGCGATTCCGCGCCATCAGTTTGCGATCCCGATTCAGGCGGCAATCGGCGGCAAAATCATCGCACGCGAGAACGTACGCGCCCTCAGGAAAGACGTCCTTGCCAAATGCTACGGCGGCGACATCAGCCGGAAGAAAAAACTTCTCGAGAAACAGAAGGAAGGTAAGAAACGAATGCAACAGGTCGGCAATGTCGAGATTCCGCAAGAGGCCTTCCTCTCCGTGCTCAAATACGACGAGGAAAAGTAATGGCGGGCATCTACATCCATCTGCCCTTTTGCCGGAGCAAATGTCACTACTGCGATTTTACAACGATTGCACACGGCGAGACGCATGTGAAAGCCTATGTCGAGCGACTCTTACGAGAACTCGACGAAGAGACGCCACATGCGTCTTTTCATACGCTCTATCTCGGCGGCGGCACTCCGAGTTTTTTATCCGACACCGATCTCGCGCGTATTATAAGGAAGACGATTGCACGCTACGGTCCTGTGGGCGGCGAAATCACGATGGAAGTCAATATGGAAGACGTGACGCCCGAACGTGCGCGGGCGTGGCGGTCGATGGGGGTGAACCGCCTCTCCGTCGGCATGCAGACGAATCACGCGCATCTCCTCGAGCGGATCGGAAGACACGGCGGCAATATCGAAGAAGTCGTCGCCATCGTTCGCGAGGCCGGGTTTCATAATTTCAGCGTCGACATGATGCTCGCCCTGCCCGGCGAAACGATCGACGACGCCGTGTGCGACGCCGAGCTCTTGATCGGGCTCGAGGTTCCGCATATCTCCGCCTATTCGCTCATTCTCGAGGAAGGCACGTATTTTTCTTATCTGCAAAAGAAGGGGAGACTCGCCCTCCCCGACGAAGATGCGGAGCGCGAGGCCTTTCACCGCGTGCGGGAAACCCTGATCCGGGCGGGCTATCACCACTACGAGATCTCCAATTTTGCCATCCCCGGTTACGAGGCCGTGCACAATACGAGCTACTGGACGCGCGAACCCTATCTCGGATTTGGTATAGGGGCGGCAAGCTTTTGGAAAAGTATACGAACGACGACCACGCAGTCGCTCACGCAATATCTCAAGGGAACGCGGAAAGAGAACTTTGTGGAAATCGAAGAACTTTCGCGTGGTGACGCGGTTTCAGAGACGTTCATTCTCGGGCTCCGACTTCTCGACGGCATCGATCTCGAAGAAATCTTTCAAAAATATCCCGAAAAGCGCGCTCATTATGAACAAATTATACAGAAAAATATTCAAAAAGACTTACTCAAACAACATGGAAATGTGATTCATTTGACTAAGAGGGGTCAAGATTTGGCTGATCTTGTGAATGTAGATTTATTGTCATAGTATTTGCCGGATGCATATTTAACAGAACATTTTCATATGTTGACATCTCTTCGTCAAGCCGATATACTTAGTTCAAATAGGCATAGCCTATAAATAAAAGGAGGTAGAAACGTGTTCAAATCAAAGAAACTTCTTGCCCTCCTGCTCGTGGCCCTCATGGTCATCGTGGCAGCTTGCGGGCAGAGTCCGGCACCGGCTGAGTCCGGTGAAACGGCAACCGGCGAATCTTCCGAGAGCGTACAACCGGCTGCATCTCAAGATGCGGATACCCTCGTTGTAGCATCTCCCGCGAAGATGAACGGCGACTTCATCGACGGCTGGACCAACTCGGCGTATGACGTCCAAATCAAGAGACTGATCGGTTTCTATGACGGCGGTTACATTACCTACGCTACCGATGAAGCAGGTCAATTCCAACTCAACAAGGTCACCAATGCCAAAGAACCTGAGATCACGGAGAACGAAGACGGATCGAAGACTTACAGATTCTTCCTCAATCCGGAACTCAAATGGAACGACGGCGAGACCATCACCGCATGGGATTATGTCGGACAACTCCTCTTCCAGAACAGAAAAGAATTTGTCCGCCTCGGATTTAAGAACACTCCGGGACAAGATCTCAAAGGCTATGAAGCTTACAGAAACGGCGAAACCGCAATCTTCGAAGGTGCAAAAGTCATCGACGACAACACCTTTGAACTCACGATCGACGCGGAAAGACTTCCGTACTTCTTCGAGCAATCGTTCGTACAGCTCAATCCGGTTCCGATGCACAGATGGGCAGAGAACCTTGCTGTAGGCCCTGACGGATCGTCCCTCATGGTCAAAGAAGGCTATGAAGTGACCGATGCCGACAAAGCAGCCCTCAAACAAGGTCTTGAAGACGAGCTTGCAAAAGTCGAAGAAGACCGCAAGGCTGAACTCGAAGAGATGGAAGCGACCAAAGAAGACTACGGCGATGATTACGACGCTGAAGTTGAAAACGTCAACAAGAAATATGACGAACTCAAAGCCGGATTCCAAGCCGACCTTGACAATCTCGACAATCTCGACGTCCTCAATGTCGTCGTCACGAACGCAGCACTCGACGTTGTCAACAACTTCCGTTTCAAACCCGACGTAACCGCAGGCCCCTACAACTTCGTAAGCTTCGAGAACCAAACGGCAACCCTCGAAATCAACGAAGAGTACCTCGGCGACTATGCAGGCAGAAAACCGTCGATCAAGAACATCGTTCAACGTGAAGTCAACCCCGACCTCGACGTAGACCTTGTTATCTCCGGTGATGTCGACATCGCTGCAGGCGTTATCGAAGGTTCGAAGATTGAAAAAGCAAAACAAAACAGCGACAAAGTCACTGCCAACAGCTACAAACGTAACGGCTTCGGCATGATCCGTTTCCTCACGGACCTCGGCCCGACCCAATACAAAGAAGTTCGTCAAGCGATCGCTTCCCTCATGGATAGAAACATCTTCATCCAGAACGTCCTCGGCGGGTACGGTACGGTCACGAACGGCTACTACGGCCTTGCACAATGGACGGCACAGGAAAAAGCAGACGAGCTCGATGAAAAGCTCACCGCTTACACCCTCAATATCGACCATGCAAACGAGCTCCTCGACCAAACTCCCTATAAGTTTGAAAAAGACGGCTCGACTCCTTGGGACGCTGCAAAAGCTCAAGAGATGGTAGAGTCCAATTCCGAAGGCTTTGACTATTGGAGATACAACGACAAGGGCGAAAAACTGCTCATCAACCATGCAGCAGCTGCGAAGAACGTCGGTGAAGTCATCGCTTCCGAACTCACGAAGAACGGCAAACTTGCAGGTATGCAATACAATGTCGTCGACGTCGACTTCAACACCCTTCTCGACAAACTCTATTATCCGAACGAAGAGAAACCCGACTATGTCGCATTCTCGCTCGCAACGAGCTTCACGCCCGTTATCGACCCGTATACGGAATTCCACTCCAGCCAAATCGGCAACAACAACCTCGACCGCGTCAACGATCCGAAGGCAGACGAAATCATCATGGCGATGAGAAAGACTCCTGCGGACAAACCGGAAGAATTTGCTGAAAAATGGTTCGAATTCCAGATGTGGTTCAACGATTATCTACCGGAGATTCCGATCTACTCCAACGAGTACTTCGATGTCCACACCAACCGCGTACAGGGTCTTAACACGACTCCGTTCTGGGAATGGTCGCAAGATATCGTCAACCTCTCGATCGCAAAATAGCTCTGAAGGAAGGAGTGAGGCGTACGCTTCACTCCTACTTCCCTTTTTTTATGAAGCACGGAAATTCTTTTTTCCGTGCTTTCGCAAAAAGAGGAGCCGAGTTTCCTCTTGTTTGCGAAAGTTCGGAAAGTAGTACGCGGGATATTCCCGAAGAATAAATGAGAAAGGAAGTTTCACATGCTAAAGTACATTCTGAAGCGCATCCTGCACCTCATCCCGGTCATCCTCATCATCTCGATGGTGCTCTTTGGTCTTTTGAAGGCGATGCCCGGAGACCCGGTGCTTGCGATGCTACCCCAGAACCCATCCGCTTTCCGCACACCGGCGGAAAAACAGGCGATGTACAACGAAATTAAGAAAAATCTCGGTTATGACAAACCGGTCCCGGTTCAATACGTGCGCTGGCTCGGCCGCGTCGTCAAAGGCGAGCTCGGAGAGAGCTCGATCCATTTCAAACCGGTTCAACAGGTCCTTGCAGAACCGCTACGTAATACTTTTTATCTCAATCTCGGCTCGACGATCATTGCTTTTATTCTTTCCGTCATCATAGGAATCAAATCGGCCGTCAAGCGGGGCGGCGCATACGATCGTTTCTGGCAGATCTTTTCCCTGATCGGTATTTCCCTGCCGACTTTCTTCATCGGTCTTATGCTCATCTTTTTCTTCGCCTTCCATCTGGGTTGGCTCCCGGCGGGCATGATGCCGATTACGGTGGGATTATCGAAGGGTCAGGTTTTCCTAGCCTGGTTGCGACATCTCATTCTGCCGGCCACGACGATTACGGTCGGTGCGCTTGCAGCAACGAGCCGTTATGTGCGCAATGCGATGATCGACGCCCTTTCTCAAGACTACATTCGTACGGCACGTTCCAAAGGTCTCTCGGAAAAAGTCGTCATCTACACGCATGCGTTTCGGAACGCGATGATTCCGGTCGTTACGGTCCTTGCATGGGCGATCGTCGGCATGTTCAGCGGTGCCGCCATCACGGAGACGATTTTTGCCTATAACGGCATCGGCAAAGTCTTCATCGAGAGCGTCATGCAACAGGATTACAATGTCGTCATGGCACTCAATATGCTCTATGCACTCTTGAATGTCCTCGGCAATCTCTTAGCGGATCTCGGCTACGCGCTTGTTGATCCGAGAATTCGACTGGAGTAGGTGAAGTCATGAGCGAAAACAACAGAAAGAAAATGCGTCGCTACGGCAAAAACTTCTGGACGCGTTTTATAGATCTCTTTCGCCCTGCAAAAAACCGCAAGGCTCCCGAGAATGTTCTCGAGGAAGAAGCGATTACGACGCCTGCGAGGACGATCGTCAAGAACTATTTCCACAATCCCATCGGCGTGATCGGCCTGGTCGGCTTCGTGGCGATTTTCCTGACTGTCATGATCGGCGCGGCCATTCTCAAATACGATCCCTATTATTCACAGGGTATTCTCAAAAACATCGGGCCGGGATTCGGCTATATGAATTATCCCAAGCATCTCACGGACTCCGAAATCGTCGACATCCGTTCGGGTATCACGTTCTCCGCGGGCATCAATGCGGACGGCGAGCTCTATTTCTGGGGCAAGGATTACGACGGTGCGACGGTCGTTCCCGACAAGTTTAAGAAACAACTCGAGGAAGAAAAAGTCGTGCACCTCGCGGTGGGAGACAGACATACGCTCGTCCACACGGACAAAGGCAATTTCTACGGCTGGGGCAACAACTACTTCGGCCAGGATACGGTTCCCGGCGATGTCTCCATGGTCACGCGCTCGGAAGGCGTGAAGAAAATGGACGCGGGCGTTCAGTTCTCCGTCATCCTTACCGAGAAGGGCAATCTCCTTGTATGGGGTTCCACGATGGCGAACAATCTCGATCGCGTTCCGAAAGATCTCAAGAACAATGTCGAAGACTTCGACGTATCGTCCCTCAATATCATCGCAGCACGTAAGGACGGCGGCGTTCAGATTTTCGGTGCGAAGGGTTCACCGATCTTCAATATTCCCAAAGAACTTGAGCCCGGCGGCAAGAAAATCAAACAAGTCGCCATCGGCACCTACAGCTGTCTCGCACTCGACGAAGACGGCAAACTCTGGGTATGGGGCGCATCGCAAGAGGGTACGACGAAACTGCCCGAGTTCGACGCTCCGGTCGCAGAGATCGGTGCGGGCGTCGATTATTTCACGGCGCGCACCGAGACGGGCAAACTCTATACATGGGGGAAGAACTACTTCGACGTAACGGAGACGACGCCGGAGGGTTCCTATGCGAAACTGTTCAGCGGATATTATCAGAACTATGCGGTCACGGAAGACGGTGCCATCGATACATGGGGCAACAACGGCTATATCATGGGCACGGACGACGTCGGTCGCGATCTCTTTGCGAGACTTTTATCCGGCGGTCGCGTTACGCTCTTAATTGCATTTGTCTCTGTCATCATCCAGGTCGTGATCGGCGTGGTCGTCGGTATGATTTCGGGCTTTTACGGCGGTACGGTCGACAATCTTCTCCAACGCTTCACGGAGATTATCGCTTCGTTCCCGTTCTATCCGCTCATCATTACCTTGACGGTCATTTTGCCGCCGGATACGAGCCAGAACAAGAGACTGCTTCTTATCATGGTCATTCTCGGTGTCCTCGGTTGGACCGGCATTGCACGTCTTGTCCGCGGACAGATTCTTTCCGAGCGTGAGAAGGACTATATCCTTGCTGCACGTGCGCTCGGCTTGCGCGAGAACAAAATCATCGCCAATCACATTTTGCCGAATGTCCTGTCCATCGTCATCGTACAGGCAACCCTCGGCTATGCAGGAAACCTCCTCACCGAGGCGGGCCTCTCTTTCCTCGGATTCGGTGTCAAGGCGCCGTATCCGTCCTGGGGCAATATGCTCACGAATGCGCAAAAGACCGAAGTCCTTCAGATTTACTGGTGGAGATGGATTTATCCGGCACTCGCAGTATTTCTTGCCGCATTTACGATCAACCTCATCGGCGATGCGTTAAGAGACGCAATGGACCCGAAAGCGGCAGAAAGGTAGGCAACGATGGCATTACTCGAAATCAAAGATTTACACACGTATTTTGAGACGCGCAGAGGCCTCATCAAGGCCGTGTACGGCGTGTCGCTCAAAGTCGAAGCGGGCAAGACGCTCGGTGTTGTCGGCGAGTCGGGCAGCGGCAAGAGCCAGACGGCGATGAGCATTTTGAAACTTTTTGAACGCAACCAAAAGATCTACGAAGGCGAGATTTGGTTTGACGGCGAGAAGATTTCGGACTATGACGACCGACAATTGCAACACATTCGCGGGAACGAGATTTCCTTTATCTTCCAGGAGCCGATGACCTCTTTGAACCCGGTCTTTACGGTAGAAAAGCAGCTCTCGGAAGTGCTCATGTTGCACCAAAAACTATCGAAAGCGGAAGCGGCGAAACGCTCCGAGGAACTGCTCGCCATGGTCAAGATTCCGAACCCGCACGTCGTCGTGAAACAATATCCGTTCCAACTCTCGGGCGGCATGAACCAGCGCGTCATGATCGCAATGGCACTGGCCTGCGAGCCGAAACTGCTCATTGCGGACGAACCGACGACGGCGCTCGACGTTACGATTCAGGCACAGATTCTAAAACTCATGAACGAACTCAAGGACACGCACGATGCGTCGATCATGTTTATTACGCACGATCTCGGTGTCATCAACCAGATGGCGGACGATGTTGCGGTCATGTACTGCGGTCAAGTCGTAGAATCGGCTCCCGTCGATTATATTTTCCGCGAAGGGACGACGAAATATTCGCATCCGTACACGGAGGCACTGCTCGAGAGCATTCCGTCCATTTCGACGGCGAAAGACGAGCGCCTCAATGCGATTCCCGGCAGCGTTCCGCATCCTTTTGACCTGCCCAAAGGCTGTCGATTTGCACCCCGTTGCCGCTATGCGACGGAGAAATGCAAGAAAGAGATTCCGGATCTCATGAGTTTTAACGACGGGAAACAGGAGATCCGCTGCTTCTATCCCGAGAAAGGGGTGAGAAACCGTGGAGAATAAAAAAGTCCTCATGCGCGTGACGAACCTGCGCAAATATTTCCCGGTCGGGAAGAAGAGTATTTTCCGCAAAGGAACGCAAAAATACGTCCACGCGAACGAAAATATTTCTCTTGAGATCTATGAAGGCGAGGTTCTCGGCCTCGTCGGCGAGTCGGGTTGCGGCAAGTCCACTTTCGGACGGACGCTCATCCAGCTCTACAATCAGACGGAAGGATCCACGCTCTATTACGGCAATACTTTTGCCGAGATGGCTCCGCAATACGTTTCCACCGTCATTCGTGAAATTCCGACGAAATTTGCGGCCTATGAAGCTGCGGAGAAGGAACTGAACGAGCTCAAGGAGCGTCGCAAATCCGCTGTCGACGAGGAAGCTTTGGCCCTCGACGAAGAGATCATGTTTAAGACGCGCGAGCTCGAGAACAAATATCTCAATATGGCGCGCATTGCGGGTGGACTTCTCGTCCACAAGGACCTTGCGAGCGTTTCGAAGGCACTCATGGAGTACTACGAGGCCCTCGTGCGTGTAGCCAAAGAGAACGCGAAAATCATCGAGACGGAGAAAAATCTCGAGAACCCGACGCTCACGGACGCGGAGAGAAAAGCATTCCACGACCAAATTGCACAGATCGAGACCGTGAAGGCGACGCACGAAGCGGACGCCGAAGCGCAAGAAGCCGTGCTCGAAAAACTTCGCGCAGAAGCGAAGAGCGAAGCGCGCTTCGAACACTACGAAGCGATGCGCGACACGGGCATCGACCTTGCGAAACTCACGAAAGAGGAGATGCGCAGACTTCGCAACGATCTACAGATCATTTTCCAGGACCCGTATTCGTCCCTCAATACGCGCATGACCGTCGGTCAGATCATCGGCGAAGGCATCATCGCGCACAATATCTTCAAGAACGAGAAGGCGAAGGGCTACAACGAATATATCCAAGAGGTCATGGGGAACTGCGGACTGGCACCGTACTTCATCCACCGCTATCCGCACCAGTTCTCGGGCGGACAGAGACAGCGTATCGGCATCGCCCGCGCGCTTGCCCTGAAACCGAAATTCATCGTCTGCGACGAGGCCGTCAGTGCTCTGGACGTATCGATTCAGTCTCAGATCATCAACCTCTTGCAGGACCTCAGAGAGCAGAACAATCTCACCTATCTTTTCATCACGCACGACCTTTCCGTCGTCAAATACATTTCGGATCGTATCGGCGTTATGTATCTCGGCAATCTCGTCGAGCTCTCCGAGACGGAGGCGCTCTTCGAGGAGCCCTTGCACCCGTATACGAAAGCGCTCCTCATGGCGATTCCGCGTACCGATGTCGAGCAGGATGCCACGAAACTCGAGATTCTCGAGGGGGACATTCCCTCCGCGGTCAATCCGCCGTCGGGATGCCGTTTCCACACGCGCTGCCGTCATGCGATGGAGATCTGCAAAACCTATGAGCCGGAGTTCAAAGAAGTTCGTCCGGGCAGATTCGTCGCATGCCATCTCATGGACATGGATGAAGACGAGGCAAAGCGTGCCCACGAAGCCTATGTGAAGAATGAAGCGTGAAGAAAAAGAAGCCAGAGAACGTGATCTGGAGGAGAAGCGAAAGAAGATCCTCGAGAATGATTTTACGGTCAAGGACTATTTCGCCATGTTCGTGGCGGCGATGGCGGTCATCTTGCCGGTCATTTTCGCATTTTTCGGCATTCTCTATCTCGTGAGTCGTTTCTTAATCGGATAAAATTGCGTCGAGAAATTCTCGGCGCATTTTTTTATGGCGGCATTCGACGATAAAAAAGAAAAACAAACAAAAAACGGGCCGATCTTTCGGGTGGGAAAGAGGCCCGCTTTGTTTTGCCGATTTACCCGCGAATTTCTGTGTGCCCGGGTTGTGGCAGATAGCTCGCAACGTTCGGAAGGAATCACGAAGGAGCTCAATACTCGTCTTCGTGAATAAGGACGATGCGATCGTCGGCGCGCAGGACCGTGTTGCCCGAGGGAACGACGATGTCGCCTTCTCTCGTGTGCACCATGAGGATGAGTTCCTTGTCACTCATGGGAATTTCCGCGACGCGCTTGTCGACCCATTTGTGCGAAGGGGAGAGCGTGATCTCAATGAGATGATGTCCCGTGCGGTCAAAATGCGTTTCGCCGCCGAGGACGATGATGTCGCCTTCCTCGATCACGGTATTGCCTTTTGCCACGAGGGTCTTGCCGTTCCGCTCAATCTTCGCGACGATGACGTCAAAGGCGCGATTGAGATCTTTGATCTGAGAACCGATCCAGCGATTGCCTTCGCAGATGGTGGTCTGGATAAAGCCGATGTCGGATTTGTCCTGATAGTAGTTGAACGTTTTGAGGACCGTATCGTTGGGATCGAGCATGTCGAGTTTCCTCGTGACGACGGGCATGAGTGAGCCTTGAATGAGCGAGGAGAAGAGACAGATTCCGAAGACGATGTGGAAGATGTCGATCGAGACGGGGACGCCGCTGTTGACGACAAGGATCGCAAACGCGATGGCCGCCGCGCCGCGCAGACCCGAGAGCGAAATAATCCACAGTTGATTGCGATCGAGTTTGAAGGGGAGCATGAGGCCGAAGACGACGACGGGACGGATGAGGACCGCCATCGCCATCATGATGAGAAACGCCATCGGCAGGACCGGAACGAGCATGGAAATGTCCGAGAGAAAACCGAGCAAGAAGAACAGCCCGATCTGCACAAGCGAGGAGACGCCGTCGAAGAAAAAGACGATGTCCCTCTTGCCGACAAATTGCTTGTTGCCGACGAAGATGCCGAGGACATAGAGCGCGAGATAGCCGTTGCCTCCGATGAGTTCCGCAAGGCTGAAGGTGCCGAGGATGATGGCGGTAAAGAGGACCGGGAGGAGTCCGTTGTCCTGGAAATTGACGATATCGATCATGCGGACGGTGAGTTTGCTCATAAGCCAGCCGAGGATGAGACCGAAGGCGACTTGTTTTAAGATCATGAGCGGCACGGATACCTGGGAGCCGGCGATGAGCGCGAGAAAGACCATCGTCATCGTGTACGCCGCGGGGTCGTTGGAGCCACTCTCGAGTTCCAAGAGAGGCGCCGTGCGGTATTTGAGATTGAGTTTCTTCGAGACGAGAATGGAGAGAACGGATGCGAAGTCCGTCGAGCCGACGACCGATCCGAGGAGCATGGCTTCGTAGAAATCCATGTCGAGGACCATGTACGCGAAAAGTCCCGTCCCGAATGCCGTCGCGACGACGCCGAGACTCGAGAGCACAATTGCGGGCTTGGCCACGGGTTTTGCCATCGACCAATTGGTACCGAATCCGCCGTAGAACATGATGATCATGAGGGAGACCTTTGCAATCTTGTCCGCAAGCGCGTAATTGGCGAACTGATAGCCGAGAAGATTGAAGGACATTCCGAGAAGAATAAAGAACAAGAGAGACGGCAGACCGATCTTGTCCGAGAAACGCCGCGCCAGCATCGCGAGGATGAGGACGGCCGTGATGATAAGTAGAGTCATAGAATTTCCTTTCTATCGAAAACGGAGCGCGCGAATGGATGCAGGACAATTGTATCGTTGCGTTCACATTTTTCTTTTCTTTATTATATCAAAGAAAGCGCCACGCCATCGGGCGGACGAAGAAAAGGAAAAAGAAGCGCGGGAAAAAATGTTTTATGAAGCGGAAAAAAGCTCCGTTCGGTCTTTTTAAACAACACAAACTATGGTATAGTATACTGGTAAAAATTCTTAAACATACAATATATAGTATAGGAGGCAGTTTTGAAGATCATCAAGAGAAACGGCGAAGTGGTCGATTTTCGCCCGGAAAAAATCAAGAATGCGATCGCCAAGGCCTTTCGCTCCGTGAGTCTCGAGGCGGAGGAAGCGACGCTCGATAAACTCGAGCGCGAGGTCGAGGAACGGATCGCGTCGGGTTTCCCCAAGGATCACACGGTGACGGTCGAGGAGGTCCAGGATCTCGTGGAGATTGCGCTTATCGAGAACCGACACTACGCCGTCGTCAAGTCCTATATCCTCTATCGCGCCAGTCATCACAAACTGCGCAAAGTCATCGAGGATTTTGCCCAGGAGATCGAGGACGAGGAGATCGTATCGCTCATGCGCGAGATTCAGAAGGATTTTTCGGAAGATGCCTACGATCTCTCCCTGCTGTACAAAAAATTCCTCTCGTTCTCCAAGGAAAATGCGACGGAGGAGGAGAAACTCCGGAGTCTGAGCCGTGCCGCACTGGAGCTCACGAGCAAAGAGGCACCGAAATGGGAGTACATCGCGGCGAGATTTATGGCGCTCCACCACCGCCGCGCGGTAGAAGCGGAGGAGACTCGCCTCGGAGTGGTCGACTTTTATTCCAAACTCGAGGCGTTGACGCGAGACGGCCTCTACACGCCCGAGATTCTCGAGCACTACTCGGCTGAAGAGGTGCGCGAACTCGAGGAGACGATGGATCCCGAGCGCGACAAAAAACTCAATGCCAGCGGACTGGAACTGCTCATCAAGCGCTACACGATGCGCGACGGAGAGGGTAGGCCGCTCGAGCAGATCCAGGAGATGTTCATGGGGATCGCGATGCACCTCGCCATGCCGGAAAAACACCGAGTGGAGTGGGCGAAGCGATTTTATGATATGCTTTCGCTCTTAAAGGTGACGATGGCGACGCCTACGATGTCGAATGCGCGCAAAGTGTTCCACCAGCTCTCCAGTTGCTTCATCGATACGGTGCCGGATTCGCTCGACGGGATCTATCGTTCGATCACGAATTTCTCGCAGGTGTCGAAACACGGCGGCGGCATGGGGCTCTATTTTGGCAAAGTGCGCGCGATGGGCTCGGATATCCGGGGCTTCGAAGGCGCGGCGGGCGGGGTCATCCGTTGGATCAAGCTCGCGAACGACACGGCGGTCGCGGTCGATCAACTCGGCGTGCGTCAGGGCGCGTGTGCGGTCTATCTCGATCTGTGGCACAAGGATATGCCGGAGTTTCTCGCCCTCAGGACGAATAACGGCGACGATCGCATGAAAGCGCACGATGTCTTTCCCGCGATTGCGGTGCCGGATTATTTCTACGAACTCGCGCGCGAGGATCTCGATCACGAGTGGGCGATGTTCTGCCCGCATGAAGTGCAGCGTGTGATGGGATTCCATCTCGAAGACGCTTTCGGTGACGAATGGAAAGAAAAATACCTCGCCTGCGTCGCGGAGCCGAGACTCTCAAGGCGCGTCCTATCGGTGAAAGACGTGGTGCGTCTCATCATCAAGAGCGCGGTCGAGACGGGCACGCCCTTTATCTTCAACCGCGATCCCGCGAATGCGATGAATCCCAATGGACACGCCGGCAAGATCTATTCTTCCAATCTTTGCACGGAGATCATGCAGAATATGGCGCCGATAGAGAGCGTCTCGGAGGAAATCACGACGGAAGACGGCGACACCGTCGTCGTGACGAAGACGAGACCGGGCGATTTCGTCGTCTGCAATCTCGCGAGCCTCGTGCTCGGGAATCTCGATCTCGCGGAAGACGGCGATCTCAGGGACACGGTCCACGCCGTGGTGCGCGCGCTCGACAATGTCATCGATCTCAATCTCTATCCCGTGCCGTATGCGAAGATCACGAACAAACGCTATCGCGCGATTGGACTCGGGACGAGCGGCTATCATCACGCGCTTGTGAAAGCCGGGATCCGTTTTTCCGACGAGGAGAAACATTATGCCTGGGCGGACAATGTCTATGAGCGCATCAATTACTACGCGATCGAGGCGTCGAGCGAACTCGCACGGGAAAAAGGCAAGTACGAGCTCTTCCCCGGCAGTGACTGGGACACGGGCGCGTATTTTGACAAACGCCATTACAACGATGAGAAATGGACGCGCCTCAAGGAAAAAGTCCATGAGGACGGCCTCAGAAACGGCTATCTCCTCGCCGTGGCACCGACGGGTTCGACTTCGATCATCGCCGGCACGACGGCGGCGGTCGATCCGGTCATGAACCGCTATTTCCTCGAGGAGAAGAAGGGGCAGATCACCCCGCGCGTGGCACCGGAACTCAGTCCCGCCAATTTCTTCCTCTACGAGAACGCGCACGAAGTCGATCCCAAGATCGCACTGCGCGCCTGCGGCGTACGCGGACGACACATCGATCAATCCCAGTCCGTCAATCTCTATATCACGCCCGATTTTACGATGCGACGCATCCTGGAACTGTATCTACTCGCGGACGAACTCGGCATCAAATCGCTCTACTATGTCCGCAATCGTTCGCTTGAAGTGGAATCTTGCGAAAGCTGTGAAGCGTAAGGAGGCATTATGGAACTCAAAAGAAAAGCGCTCTTCAACGAGCACGGAGACATCGAAATTTCCAAGCGCCGCATGATCGGCGGCAACACGACGAATCTCAACGATTTCAACAATATGAAATACACCTGGGTGAGCGATTGGTATCGCCAGGCGATGAACAATTTCTGGATTCCCGAGGAGATCAATCTCGCGCAGGACAAGAAGGACTATCGCATCCTGACGCCGGACGAGAAGACCGCGTACGACAAGATTCTCTCCTTCCTCATCTTCCTCGACTCGCTCCAGACCGCGAATCTCCCCAATGTCGGCGAATTTATCACGGCGAACGAAGTGGGCCTGTGCCTGCACATTCAGTGCTATCAAGAGGCGATCCACTCCCAGAGTTACGGCTATATTCTCGACACGATCTGCTCGCCCGAGGAGCGCACCGAGATCCTCTACCAATGGCGCGACGATCCGCTCCTTCTCCACCGCAACAAATTCATCGGCGACAAGTACAATGATTTTTACTACGAGCGCACAGCGGACAATCTCGCCAAGACTCTCGTCGCCAACTATATTCTCGAAGGCGTGTATTTCTACTCCGGTTTCATGTTCTTCTATGCGCTCGGCCGCATGGGCAAAATGCCCGGCACGATGCAGGAGATCCGCTATATCAACCGCGACGAGAACACGCATCTGTGGCTTTTCCGCTCGATGATCCAGGAACTCAGGAAAGAAGAACCCGAGCTTTTCACCGAGGAGAAGAACGCCATGTATCGTCAGATGATCTACGAAGGCGTCGAGGAGGAACGTGCATGGGCGCGTGCCATTCTCGGCGATCGCATCGCGGGCCTCACGCAGGAAATGGTCGAGGACTATCTCATGTATCTCGGCAATCTCCGTGCGCGCGGACTCGGTTTTGAGCCGATCTACGAGGGCCATGACGAAGAACCCGAGTCCATGGCGTGGGTGAGCGAATACTCCGATCCCAATGCCGTCAAGACCGACTTCTTTGAAGCCAAAGTCTCCGCGTATACCAAGAGCTCCGTCGTCGAAGACGATCTCTAATTTTTCACGAATAGAAAACAAAAAAAGCCTCTCCGGATTGTTCCGAAGAGGTTTTTTCATGTCCCGATGCTTTGCGTGCGCGACTAGGAGAGGCATTCTCCGCCCGCTTTGCGTCTCTTATAATCGAGATAGAGATTGATGCACTGCCCGAGGAAAATAAACGCGCCGCCGACGGCGCTCTTCACGGAGAAACCGCCGCTCAGGATCGCGTCGACCGCGAGCGACCCGAAGATCTGCCCCGAGAGCGTGAGGATCGTAAGATAGAGCTGCGAGATATTGAGGACGAGCACACTTGAGAGATAGACGAGGATGCAACCGATCACCCCGCCGAAATATCCCCACACGGGAATCTCGTTCCACGGAAGCGTTTGAAATCCGCCGGCATCGAAGACGAGGACGAGGACAATCGACGCGAGAAGCCCGCCCACATAGTTGACAAAGGTCGAGCTCCACACATCCGTCTCCTTCGCGAGCGCGGCACAGATCGTGCGCGACCAGACGATCGTAATCCCCGTGGCAAACGCGGCGAGAATCGGCACGAGTTGCCACGACGTTCCGATCATAAGGACGACAATCCCGATCATCGAAAAACCGATCCCGATGAGTTTCACGGGTTCAAAAGGATGCTTCTCCATCCCCCAGAGACCCCACTCGTCGATGGCAAAACTCGAGAGCATCATCCCGAGAAGCGAAAACGCGGTGATGGCCGAGAGCGAGATATGGGCAAATGCGTAATTATTGAACATCACCGTAAAGATGCCCACGACGCCGCCCATGTAGAGCGTCCATTTGAGACGGGCGAATTTTATTTTTTGCCGCGACAGGAGAAAAATGACACTCACCGTCACGAGCCCCGCCATATGCACCACGAGCCCCGCGTACCACACGCCGAACGAGACGGTAAGAATGCCGTTGATCGCGACCATCACGGCGATGAGTAAACCCGACAACAGTGCGAGAGAATAATACATCTTGGTCCCTCCATTCCCATTTATTATATCCGAGGAGAACGAAAAGAGATAGGCTTTTTGGGTATCCATATCTTGACGAAAACACACAGAAAACAAAGGAGGACAAGATGAAGAAAGAACAGATCAAGAAATTTGCAGAGACGAGACAGAGCTTTTACATCTACGAGGAGGAGAAGATCGCGGAGCATCTCGACGCTTTGAAAAAGGCGCTTCCCGAGGCCAACTTCCTCTATTCGGTCAAGACCAACCCCCATCCCGAAGTCGTGAAAGCTGTCCTCTCGCGCGGTCTCGGCCTCGACGCGGCAAGCCTCGGTGAGGTGAAGATCGGCATCGACTACGGTCTCGGACAGGATGAAATCCTCTATTCTACCCCCGGCAAAACCGACGACGATATGCGCGCGGCGATGGGTCACGCCGTCATCATCGTCGACAGCGTCGGCGAATGGAAACGACTTCTCAAAATCGCCAAAGAAGAGAAGAAAACCGTCCGCATGGGCGCACGCATCAATCCCGATTTTACGATGGACGCGGACAAAGGTCACGGCGGCAAATTCGGCATCGACGAAGATCAGTTCTTCGAGACGCTCGCGTGCATGAAAGATGAAGAAACGCTGCAATTTGAAGGCATCCACGTCCACAGCCGCTCGCAGGAACTCGACAAGGACATCCTCGCGCGGTACTATGCGCGCATGTTCGACCTCGCAGAACGCGTGGAAAAAGCGCTCGGAAGACCGCTCCGTTGGATTAATCTCGGCGGCGGCATCGGCATCGACTACGGCCGCGATGACAAACCCCTCGACCTCGAAGGCCTCGGAGCTAAGATGAACCCCCTCGTCGAGAAACTCCGCGCCTCCATGCCCGCAGTCAAGATCTACATCGAGACCGGACGTTTCGCCGTCGGCAAGGCGGGCACCTATGTCACCAAAGTCATCGACAAGAAGACCTCCTACGGCGAAACCTATATCATCCTCTACTCGACCCTCTCGGGCTTCATTCGCCCGTCGCTCGCAGAACTCGTGACCGGCTACGGCGGAGACGACGCGCACGCGAACGAACCGCTCTTTACGAAGAAAGACGCCTTTGCGTTCGAAGTCGTAAGCGAACTCGAGGGAGAGGAGACCGTGAACCTCTACGGCAATCTCTGCACCGGCACCGACGTCGTCGCGAAGAACATCACGCTCCCCAAGATGCAGGAAGGCGACCTCGTCCTCATGCACAATGCGGGCAGCTACGCCGCGGCGATTTCGCCCATGCAATTTGCGAGCCTCGAAAAACCCGAGGAGATCTTTATCCCCGTGGAAAAATAAAAGGAACCGAAAGAAGCTCCAACCGGGGCTTCTTTTTTGTCGGGAAAAGTGCTATACTCGTGCTATCAAATATGAGCAAAAGGGGTTGACGTATAAGATGAAACGCGTCACAATCTTTACAGACAGACAGACAGAC
>QWCK01002525.1_pt1 | contig 23011 bp, 28 predicted proteins | sample 1972571 | NCBI WGS metagenome assembly QWCK01 (sample SAMN09866710, study PRJNA288562) | Human gut metagenome isolate term2_stool, whole genome shotgun sequencing... | isolation source: gut | host: Homo sapiens | place: USA: California | reverse complement strand
AAAAAGGAGAAGGTGGAAGAATGAGTTTTAGGATGTTACAGGTGGATGTTTTAAGTTGGGCTAAGGACAAAGATTTGCTCTATAGCCAAAATGCTGATAAGCAGTTTATGAAGTTTATTGAAGAAGTTTTTGAGTTTAAGACGGAGTTTGACGATAAGCAAAGATTCGCTCCAGATTGTATTAATATAAATAATCTTAAGCTTGAAATGGGAGATATTTTTGTTACCTTGATTATCCTTTGTGAGCAAATTGGGATTGATCCAGAGGAATGTTTGTCTATGGCGTATGAAAAGATTAAAAATAGGCGTGGTAGGACTCTAGAATTGATAAGCAAGGGATTAGATTTGAAAAGGGATTCAATGATATAGGAGCTTACGAAAAGAAGAGGATTCTAAAGGAGCTAAATAAAGGGAGGTATTGAATGAGTGATTTTACATTTTTTGCACCAGGTGAGTATATCGAAGATGCAATGTATGAAGACTATGCTAGTAAATTAGGGCTTGATGTGGAGGATTATAAAAGTCTTCTTAAAGGGGATTTACCTATCAAGTATGAGCTAGCACAGAGACTTCAAAAACTTACTAAAGTTAGTGCTGAGACTTGGCTTAATTTGCAAAAGAGATATGACCAAAGAAAGAAGGGATGATGGAGAAGTTTAATAAGAAAATTAAAAAAGTTGTTAACCGTGAAAGGTGTGAAATAGTTAAAGAAATACTTAAAAAAGATGTTGAAAAACTTGATTTAATGGATGAAATTGCAGATGAAATAATCGCAAAAAGAGATAGACTTGATTCGCTTAAGTCTGGTATGGGAGGTACTGAGCCTATGAAGGGAGGTGGTTCTAGCCAAGAGGATAAGATTATAAAGATACTAGATGACATTAGGGAGCTTGAGGAGGCTTTTGCATATTTAAGGGCTGAGACAGGGAAGATTGACGCTGCTATAAAATCATTACCAGATGCCGTGATGATTGATATTGTTGAACGAGTTTGGATGTTTGGTTCTGAAACTATCAGGTCTTTAGGTCACAAGTATAATTTATCGAAAGATAAAATTTGGAGAAAGTCGGATGTTGCTTTGCTTAGTCTTTACAAGAAATTGATTAAGTAGTAGAATTTTATAACTGTTTAACTCTATTAAAAGGCGGATTTCCGTCTTTTTTTATTAAAATGAATTGTAAATTACCATTAAATGTGGTATTATAATGTTACCAAAAGCCTTATGCGTTAAGGATACGGTTATAAAGGAGAAGAAACCTTACTAGTTAAGGTTGACCGAAGGTGTGTTCTTTGAACGCACCTAATTTTTTTATGAGGATGTTATGGATATAGAGAAATTTGGTGTTTATTTGGTTAATTTTTCAAATTCAAGAGGTGGAGAACTTTCAGGGAAACATTATGCAGTAGCATTAACCAGCTTAAATAGAGAACATAAGACTTTTTTAGTTGCTCCTATTACTAGTAAAAAATCTGGAAAGAAGTATAGGGGCGGGTTCACTATTGATTGTAAAAAATATCAAACAAACCCGAGTAAAGAAAAAGCTTTTGCAAAGGTTAATAAAATTAGAGAAGTTTCTATACATAGAGTATACGGTGAAATGATATATAAGTTAGATCAACAGGATATAGGAAAATTGAAGTCATCTTTATTTAGAGTATTTGATTTTTTAAATGATTAGGGCGGATTTTCCCGTCTTTTTTTGTTAAAAAATTTAATAAAAAATCTTGACAACTATATAAGTCGGGCGTATAATATAAGTAAGAAAGGAGGAAAGTATAGTGGTTATGAAAAATAAAAAGAGCCTTAATACCAAAGAATTCGAACTCGAAATCAGATTCTTTGGGATAAGACTCAAAATCAAAATAGTTAGGGGTTAAGCCCCTAGCTTTTGATACCATTATACTAATAATATTATGAAAATCAAAATAGACTTGTCTTGGGAAATGCCTAGCAAAAGTGAAGTTTTAGAGTCTTTAGCTATGGTCGGTGTTGTTGGTTTAATCATTTATTTAGTTAGGAGATAATATGACTGAAAATAAAACTAGTAAGGCACAGCTGAGAGCAAGTAGAAAATGGGATTTAAACAATCCTGATGTTAAGAAGAAATCAAGGAATAAGTCAGGTTGCAAGGCTTATATTAGAGATTGGGCCAATGAGGAAGATCTCAAGGAAGTAGAAGAATGGATTAGGATGAGGAGAGAAAACCTAAAATAGGTTGCGACAAAAACACTGATATGGTACAATTTTTAGTAAGATGTAAAAGTGTATATATTTTTAAGGCGGATTGTGTATCCGTCTTTTTTTATACCTATTTTTAAGTCTATGAGCCAAGCTGCCGAGCCTCCTTGAATTATATATATTTCGAGAAAAATTTTGCTTGTGCTGCCAATTTATTCTTTTCGTGAGTCATTTGACTATAAATGTTTCGGCGGCTTGTTTGATGGACTTAAAGAATTGCAATTTTTATAGGCGAGCTTTGAAAAACTTGCCTTTTTTTGTGTTTATTTTAGAAAGCGGGGTGATGTGCTTTGAAGAAATTAAGATTACAATGGAGAAAATTTGCTGATGAGTACATCAAAACTGGGAATGTATATCAATCAGCCATAAATGCAGGTTATAGTGAAAATTATGCAAGAACTAACGCTTATAAATTGTTAGAAAAAGATAGTATAAAATCCTACATCGACGAGAGGATGAAAAAGTTAGAAGAAGAGGCTATAGCTGACCAGGCGGAAGTGCTGAAGTACCTGACTAGGGTTTTAAGGGACGAAGAAAGGGAAGAAGTTCTTGTAAATGTCGGCAATTACGAACAAGAAATCCAGACCATGAAGGTTTCGGCCAAGGATAGGATAAAGGCGGCTGAGCTTTTAGGTAAGAGGTATGGGTCTTGGACTGATAAGGTTGACATGACTCTGGATGTGCCAACCATTATATCGGGGGCTGATGAGCTTGAAGATTAACGATGTTTATTTGCCCGATATTGTCGGTAAGGGGTACGGAACTTTTTGGAATTATAAGGGTAGGTATAGGGTTGTAAAAGGTTCTAGAGCGAGTAAAAAATCCACCACTACAGCCATGAATTTAATATATAGAATTATGGAGTATCCGGATTCAAATGGCCTTGTAGTAAGAAAGACTTTTAGGACCCTTAAAGATTCGTGTTTCAATCAGCTTAAATGGGCGATACATAGACTTAAGGCGGATAGGTATTGGAAAGCGACTACAAGTCCTATGGAGCTTACTTTTGTACCTACTGGGCAAAAGATACTTTTTAGGGGACTTGACGACCCTTTGAAGATTACTTCAGTAACAGTGGATAAGGGTTACCTTTGCTTTTTGTGGATTGAAGAAGCTTATGAAATAATGGATGAGGACGCCTTTAATACTCTTGATGAGTCTATAAGAGGTTTGGTGCCTGCTCCTCTATTTCAGCAAATAACGCTGTCTTTTAACCCGTGGAATGAACGCCACTGGATTAAGGGGCGTTTTTTTGATGTGGAGAATGATGAAGATATTCTAGCCCTTACCACTAATTATAAGTGTAATGAGTGGCTAGGTGAATCAGATAAAAAAGTATTTGAGAGGATGAGGAAGAACAATCCTAGAAGATACCAGGTTGCTGGACTTGGCAATTGGGGAATTGTTGATGGTCTTGTCTTTGAAAATTGGCGTGAAGAAAAATTCAAGCTCGAAGACGTAAGACGATTTCAATCTGTTTTTGGTTTGGATTATGGATATGTCCATGATCCTACTGCTTTTGTTGTAGCTTTTGTGGATTTTAAAGAACATAAGATTTATATTTGGGACGAGTTTTACGAAAAAGCTATGACTAACGAGGCTATAGCAAAAAAAATTAAAAGTTTGGGTTATAGCAAAGAAAAAATAATTGCTGACTCTGCAGAGCAAAAAAGTAATGATAGGCTTAGGACTTTGGGGCTTACTGGGGTAAGGGGAGCTAAAAAGGGCAAGGACTCTATCATGAATGGAGTTACTTATTTACAAGAATTTGAAATTGTTATTCATCCAAGGTGTGTGAATTTTATTACTGAGATTTCTAATTATCAATGGGATAAAGATAGGTTCGGTAAGTCTATTAACAAGCCTATTGATGATTTTAACCACCTTTTGGACGCTCTTAGATATGCAACCGAGGAATATCAGTTTGGAAAAGGAAATGGAATTAAGGTATTTAGAGGTGATTTTATATGATAATTGATAATAGGGATTATAGTGTGATTACTAGGTTGATTCCTACTAGTTTTGAGGAATATATAATTGATAAAGAAGATGAGATTGACGCTGATGTGCTTGAGACTTTTATCATGAAGCATAAAAGTATGGTGAAAAGTAGGTTTGAGCCTTTACTTGCTATGTATCAAGGCCAGCATGAAGTTTTATATCAAGCAAATAAGCCTTTGAATAAGCCTGATAATAGAATTGTTATGAATTTTGCTAAGTATATTGTGGATACCCTTAATGGGTATTTTTTAGGTATTCCTATTAAAATCAATCATGATGATGAAGAATTTACCGAAAAGCTGGTTGATGTTGCTGATTTTAATAATTTAGATGATGAGCAATACGAGCTGGCAAAGGATATGTCTATCTTTGGTGTAGGTTATGAAATGCTTTATATGGATGAGGATGCAAGGGAAAATATTATGCACCTTAATCCCTTAGAATGTTTTGTTATTCGTGACAATTCGATTAGAAAGAGGATTAAGTATGGAGTCCATTACTACACAGACCAAGATGGGAATTTAAAAGGGACTTTTTCAGATGCCGATAAGATTTATTATTTTAGGCAGGGTGATAAGGGACTTGTAATTGAAAAGGGGGCGGCACATTATTTCGGAGCTTGCCCTATCATAGAGTATAGGGAAACTGAGGAGTGCCAAGCGGCCTTTGAGTCGGTTTATACTTTGATTAATCAAGTGGATAAGGTTATAAGTGAAAAGGCTAATGATGTTGATTATTTCGCCGACGCTTACTTGAAAGTTATAGGAGTAGAACTAGATGATGAGCAGTTGAAGTTTTTAAAAGAAAATAGGGTTTGGAATTTATTTAAGAGGACATCGGAGGTTGATTCTACTCAACCTGATGTTGGATTTTTATCTAAGCCCGATGCAGACCAAACCCAAGAAAATTTATTGAACCGTCTTGAAGAAAAGATTTATCAGTTGTCGATGGTGCCTAACTTATCAGATGAAAACTTTGGAACATCTTCTGGAATTGCCTTATCCTATAAGCTACAGGGATTGGATAATTTGTGCAAGGCTAAGGAACGTAAATTTACAGCTGGTCTTAATGCTAGGTATAAAATGCTCTGTAATTTGCCTAAATGGAAGGCGGAAGATTATAAGGGTATATCCTATCAATTTACCAGAAACGTCCCTAAGAACGTACTTGAGGAAGCACAGGTGGTAAATTCTCTTAATGGTCTAGTCAGTCAAGAAACCGCCTTATCTTATTTATCCATTGTCGATAATGCCAAGGAAGAAATCGAGAAGATGAAAAAGGAAGATGAATTCGATACAGATATACCGCACGACCACGGAGATGATTGGAGCATGATAGATGTCTATAACAAGCAAGGATTATTGGAAACAGAGAGAATACCAAAACCTGCTGAAGTCTAAGCAAAGGGACGAGGTTTTTGCTAAAGAGAGAGTTGCTTATATTTATGAGGAGCTTTTAAGGAATTTAAAAAAAGAGATAAACTCTAATATTATAAGATTTGCTAATTCTGAGGGCATATCAATCGAGGAAGCAAGAAAAAGGATTAGCAAGGCGGATGTTAAAGATTATGAAGCCCTAGCTAAGAAGTATGTTAGGGATAAAGATTTTTCACCTAGAGCTAATAGGGAAATGAAGCTTTATAATGTGACTATGAGGCTTAATCGCTTGGAGCTTTTGAGTGAGATTTTAAAAGTTCATGCTATAGGGACTGGATCTAAGATAGAAAACGAACTCAAAGAACATCTAATCCAAGGTTCTATAGATGAGTACAAAAGACAAGCGGGTATTTTGGGACTTAATATAAGCGAAAAAAGGATAATTAGGCGTGCTGAATTTATAGTAAGTCAAGATTATCACAACGCCCACTTTTCAGATAGGGTTTGGCGTGATACTAGGGAGCTTTCTAGGAGGCTTGAAAGGAATATCGAATCGGTTGTTCTCCAAGGTAAGAATCCTAAGGAATTTGCTAAAAAACTTACTGATTTGGTGAGTAAGGATGTTAAAAACATTCAAAGTGCTACTGAAAGGCTAGCTTTTACGGAGTCTGGCAGGGTTTGGGTTCAGACCCAAATGGATGCCTATAAAGAAGGTGGTTATGAATACCTAGAAATCATAACTGAACCAACCGCTTGCAAAGAGTGTAGCCCACATGATGGAAAGATTGTGAAAATATCAGAAGCTGTTGAGGGGGATAATATCCCTTTATGGCATCCAAGGTGTAGGTGTACGACTGTAGCACATTTTAAGGAGGTAGATTAATGGGTTTGCTTCAAATACTATTGATAGTTTTAAAGCTTTTGGGCTATATATCCTGGTCTTGGTGGTTAGTTTTTATTCCACTTATGATTTTAGGAGCGATAGCCTTAGTTATTGTTATAGCTGCAATAGTTATGATGATTAGAAATAAAAAGCAGGACAAAGAATATCTTAATAAATTATGAAATTGACAATTAGATATTATCCAAAACTACCCAAAAGAAAATGGATGTTAATACGAGATGGCGGGAGCTATGACCAGCATGCCCATTTTTTATGCAAAAAAGATGCTGAAAATGTTAGGAAATTAATTGATGGAAATAAGTATCCATATAACAAGAAATATAAGATTGCTATGCAGAGGATACTGACAGAAGAAGAGTTTAAGAAGCTTAGGAAAAAGCAGAGATACTACAATGTGAACAAGGGAATTAAAAAATAATCGAGAATTAATCGTGTGAAAAAACACACAAAACAAGTAAATATCAACAAATTAATCGTGCGTTAATCGTGCGATTTTTTTATGGCAAGATACCCAAGTGGTGAAGGGGACGGATTGCTAATCCGTTAGGCCTTAAGAGGTGCGAGGGTTCGAGTCCCTCTCTTGTCGCCATGTCCAAGCTTTAATGACGTAAAACTTTAAGGATAGTTAAGCATTACAACTTTAAATTATGGAGGAAATTATGTCAGAAGAGAAAAAAGCTGTAATTGATGAGAAGCAAGAAGAAGTTAAGGCTGAGGATGTCACCAAGGAAGCGACTCAGGATGAAAAAAAGGCTGAATTAAAATATTCAGACCAAGATGTCGATGAGATTGTTAAGAAAAAACAAGCTAAGTGGCAGAAGCAGCAAGAAGAGAAAATCAAGGAACTTGAAGAAGCCCAAAAGCTGGAAAAGATGAATGAGGAAGACCAGCTGAAGTACAAGCTTGAAAAGTATGAAAAGGAGCTTGAAGCATATAAGCAAAGAGAAAATCAAAATGCCATGGCCAAGGTTGCTAAAAATATGCTTTTTGAAGAGGGAATCAAGGTTTCTGATGGACTTGTAGCTAATTTAATTACAGATGAAGCTGAATCGACTAAGGAAAATGTAAAGGACTTTGCTAAGGAATTTAAGGAGGCGGTGGAAAATGGAATCACTGAGGCCTTGAAGGGAAAAAGTCCTGAAGTTAAGACAAGCGGAACAAAATCGGCAAGTGCAACCAAGGCTGAGATACTGGGGATTAAAGACTCAGTGAAAAGGCAGGCTGCAATTGCTGAAAATCTAGAATTATTTGATTAAAAGGAGAAAATATGGCTGTTTTAGAAAATACAATGACTTCTGCAAATTATCTTAAGGTTGCAGATATAGATTTTGTAAATGTTTTTGGAAATCAAATTGAATCCCTACAAGAAATGCTTGGAATCCAAAGGGCACAAAAACTTAATATTGGGGATACAATCAAAACTTATAAGTCTTCAGTAACTTTGGCAGATGGGAAAGTGGCACCAGGAGATGTTATCCCTCTATCTACCACTAAAAGAGAACCTGATCAAGAATATACGCTTGAATACAAGAAATATAGAAAGCTAGTACCAGCTGAGGAAATCCAAAAAAGAGGATTTACCGTTGCGGTTGCTGATACTGATAACTTAATGCTAAGACAAATGCAAGAAAATATCAGAGATGATTTTTTCGCCCAGTTAAAGTCTACTAAAAAATCTGTTACTGCTACAAGCGTGCAAGATGCCTTTGCTCAAGCATGGGGCAATGTAAATACTGCCTTTGCAGGTGAGGGTGCAGGAACTATTGTTTTTGTCAATCCACTTGATGTAGCTGATTATCTAGCTAAGGGCAATATCATAGTTCAACAGGCTTTTGGTCTACAATACCTAACTGGCTTTATGGGGACTACAACCACAATTGTCACCTCCCTAGTGCCAAAGGGAACTATATACACCACTGCACCTGAAAACTTAAACCTTGTTTATGCAAATGTGGCTGGTGGTGAAATTGCCAAGGCTGGCTTTGGCTTTGCTACTGATAAAACTGGAATTATAGGTGTTGCCAGAGAGGCTGGATTGGACAGGATATCAGTTTCAACTTATGCAATGTATGCTCTTAAGTTATTTGCTGAAAGAACTGACGGAGTCTTTAAAATTGCTATTAAAGCACCTGCACCTGCTGGAACAGGAGCTTAGAATTTAAGGAGGTGGGATTATGATTGATAATCTCATGACCTACGAAAATTTAATAGGGGATATAGATAGGGACTTGATAATGTCGGTGGAAGCTTTGCAAAAGGCTAAAATGCTTGATGTTATGAGTCCTTTTCTAGTCCTTGAAGAAGTGCCTGATGAGCTTAATTATGTGCTTGTAGAACTTACAATCTACAGGTTTAACAAGATAGGCTCTGAGGGGATGAGTAAAGAATCCAAGACTGCTGGGTCTGAAACTTACGACACAAAATACGAAGACAAGCTTTTAGAAAAGTGTTTGGCTTATGCTAAAAATAAGGCTTCTTATTCTAATAAGTGGGAGGTGAAACTCCTATGAGATTTGACAAGAAAGTTATTTTTATTAGGACACTTAAGGAAGAGTATGATCCTGAAATCGGTGGGATGAAGCCTATAGAATTACTTGATGAAAAATACTGCTCTTACAGGGCTTTAGGTGTAGAGCTAAAAAATGAGCTTTTATCTAAAATTGATGTGGGGGCTATAAGTATTGTTATTAAGGGTCTAGGTAAGGATTATGACCAAGTAGAGATTGATGGTAAAAGATACAAGGTTTTAGCCAAGGAAATCTTTAGGACTAAGACAGGCTATATGGTAGGTGAGATATGAAAATAGTGATTAGTGGCGGTGATACACTGGTAAAGAAGCTTAAAACTATCAAAAACCTAGAATTTGCCAGAAAGGCTGTCAAAAAGCATGGGGCTTTATTGCAAAATAAAATGAAAGATAATGCTACACCAGGAAAAATTTTTGTACAAGGATATTCTCATGGCGAGACCAAAAGGTCTATCGAGCTTGATATTGAAAATGGCGGTCTAACTGCTGTGGTAGCTCCTAATACCGAGTATGCACCTTATGTGGAGTTTGGTACTAGGAAGATGGAGGCTGAACCTTTTGTAAAACCTGCCTTGAATGCTATCAAAGATGGATTCTTAAAAGATTTGGAAAAGATGTGATAAATGGAACAGGAACTTTATGATTTAATTTTTAGCAAGATAAAAAAACTGGGGTATGACTGTTACCAATCTTTGCCAAGAAAAGGAAGCAAATACCCCTTTGTTATTGTTGGAGAGACACAGATAATGCCTAGGGCTACAAAGTCTTTTGCAGTGGGTGAGATATCAATTTTTATCCATGTATGGACTAATGATAGGTCTAGGGCTGAGTGTCAAAGGATATGTCAAAAAATAAGAGAAGAGTGCGGGAAATTAGAAAAACTGCACTCTTTTTATATGTTTGAAAGTAATACTAGGATTTTAATCGATGACACGACCAATCAAACTCTGTGGCATGGTGTCATGGATTTTAATTATAAATTTTATTAAGGAGTAAAAATGAGCGAAACAATGTTAAAACCAATTTATGGTAAAGATAAAATTTTGATGTTTAGACTTTTAGATGAAGCTAGAGAAAAAAACGCTGCTAAACTTGCTCTCCAAATTGAGCATACACTGGGAGCTGAAAGAAGTGTAGACACTACTCAAACAAAAGACGGGGCTATTACTTCTGATGGTGGGGTTGAGTATTCGCTTGATCTAACTGCTATAGCTAGTCAGGATGAAGTAAATGAAATGCTTATGAAGTCTGTAGATGAACAAAAAGTGCTTGAGGTATGGGAAATCAACCTTGCTGGAGAAAAACAAGGGGAAAAATATCCTGCCCTTTATATGCAAGGCAAGCTTGAATCATGGGAACTGCCTGCAAATGTAGAAGATTTGGCTGAAATTTCTTCATCTATGAAGATAGATGGTAAACCACAAAAAGGATATGCAACTATATCTGAAAGCGATAAGAAAGCAATTTTATACGCATTTAGGGATGTCACTCCATACAAGGGAACTGGAGAGAACGCTTAGGACACTAATTATAGTGTCCTATATTTTTTAAGTAAGGAGCAATTATGAATTTAACTATCAACGGAACTGATTATGAACTGAACTTTGGACTAAAATTTTGTGCTGAAATATCAAAAGATAGGTCTAAAAATACCAATGGTATTGATATCAGATTAGGTATTGAAAATGCTGTTTCTGCCCTTTATACGGGGGATGTCCTCATCTTGCCTGATTTAGTTAAGGCAGCAACTGCAAGCCTTAAGAAAAAGCCTAATGAAAAGGAAATCGAAGAATTTTTAGATAATCATGAAGATTTGGGGGCTTTGTGTGATGATTTTTTATCTCAATTGATAGAGCAACCAGCGACAAAGAAGAAAGCTCTACAAGTTTATCAAAGTCTAAAGGGAGCTATGGAGGAAGAGAAAAAAGCGAAGTAAAACCTGTATATTATCGTGATTTGCTTTTAGATGGCCTTAGGTACCTTAATATAGATTTGAGGAGCTTAGAGAGGCTTACGCTAGTCGAATATAGGCTTTTGATGCAGGCTTATGCTCTCAGAAAAATTGATGAAAGAAAAGAAGCTATTGAGCTTGAGTTTGTGAAAAGGGCTTTGAAAGCGACTGAAGAAAAAGGCAAAAAAACTTATTATGTGGTCAAGGATGTAAAAGATGTCTTTGACTATGAAGAAGCTGAGAAAAAAATCCTCGGAGTAAAGGAAGATGAAGAAAAATTTGATAGATTAAGGCAGATTGCTCTTAGACTTAGAGAATTTAAAAGGAAGGAGGGCGAAATATGAGTTATAAAGTTGAAGCTGTCCTTTCGGCGGTGGATTTAGGATTTACTGCTCAATTTGACAATGCTATAAAATCTGTTGAAAAATTGCAAAAACAAGCTAATAAAGTTGGTGATATTAGTAAAGATATAGGGGCGGGAGTTGCCAAAATAGGTGGTAGTTTGACTAAAGGACTTACAATCCCATTAACCGCTGCCTTTACTGCTGCTGGAAAAAACTTTGCTGAATTTGAACAGGGGCTAGTAGGGGTAGGTAAAACTACAGGTCTTGCAGGTAATGACCTTAAGGATTTTGGGGATGAAATATCTCAAATGTCTTCAGAAATTCCTGTATCTACTAAAGACCTATTGCAACTTTCAGAGACTGCAGGCCAACTTGGTATCCATGGTAGTGGCGACTTGCTAGAATTTACTCAGGTTATGGCTGAGATGGGTTCGGCTACTAACTTAGCAGGCGAAGAGGGGGCAAAATCCCTTGCTAGATTTGCAAATATCATGGGTCTAGATGTAGGTAAAAACATTAGACAAGTAGGAAATGCTGTTGTTAGGCTTGGAAATAACTTCGCTACTTCGGAAGGCGAAATTATGGAGATGTCTAAGAGACTTGCCGCTTCATCTAGGCTAGTAGGTGTTACCACTCCTGGAGTTTTGGCCCTTGCTACTGCTATGTCTTCTGTTGGTATCGAGGCTGAGGCTGGTGGTACTGCTATGAGCCAAATAATGAAGAAACTAGGTGACTACTCTGTAGGCACTGAGGGTAGGATTGCCTCTTTGAGAAAAAAACTTGAAGGTACTGGATATACAATCGAAGATATCAGTGCAAGAGTTGAAGAAGGTGGCCGTGGTGTAGGAGATTACTTATATAACATAGGCCAGCAAGTAGGGATGTCCAAGAAAGAGCTTAGAAAAGTAGTGGAAGAAGCTACTGAGGGACAAAAAAGACTTAACAAGTTGGCTGATGTAACTGGTATGAATGCGAAACAGTTTTCTGATATGTGGCGTAAGGATCCTATGATGGCTGTCCAAGCCTTTATGAAAGGTCTAGACGATTTGCAAAAATCAGGCGGAGATATGTCTCAAGTCCTAGATGATTTAGGAATCAAAGGGATTAGAGAGACTAATGCTGTAAAATCTTTAGCACAAAATCATGAGTTATTGGCGGATGCAATAATGCAGTCAAATGATGCTTATATGTATGGTAATGACCTGGCAGAAGAAGCGGCTCAAGCTTGGGATACTTTAAGCTCTAAACTCAGAATGTTACGCAGTACTTTAGGAAATATCGGAAAGGATATTTTTGCCATAGTTGCACCGACTATTAAGGAATTAGTGACTAAATTAAATGACCTAGCTAGGAAGTGGTATGACTTATCGGATGCAACCAAAGAGTCTGTTGGTCAAATAGTGCTTAAGGTTGGTGCACTTTTAGCAGCAATAGGACCTTTATTTTTAGTTGGTGGAAAAATAATCCAAACTATGTCACCTGTGATTGGTGTTTTAAGTCAAGTCGGAAATGCCTTTAGTAGTTTTACTGGTTTAGTTAATCCTCTTATGGATGGTTTTGCTAAAAAGGTTGGCTTAGCTATGGCTATATCTGGCAATAAATTAGCTGGCTTTGCCCCTATGGTGACTAAGTCAATAGATTTGGCAAATATCGCTATGAAGGCACTTTTCCCTGCTGTCGTTATCGGTGTTGCTCTAGCTGGCTTAGGACTTTTATATTCTAAGTTTGGAGGACAAATTGACCAACTTTTAGCTATAGCAAGAGATAAAGGGCCAGAAACAATTATCAACTTAGCCAATGGTATATCTCAAAGGATACCTGATTTGGTGGCTAAAGGGGCTGAAATGGTTAGTAAGCTTGCTGAGGCTATAGCGACTAACCTACCAGCTATATTAACTGCAGGGACAAAAATAGTAATTAGTTTGGTGCAAGGCGTTGGCAATAATGCTGATAAGCTAATCGCTTCTGCTTTGAAAATTATAGGGTCTTTCTTGCAAGGTATAGCAGAGAATCTACCAAAACTATTATCCGCAGGTCTTGAGCTTGTAGGCAAACTTGTCATGGGTATAGCAAAGAATTTACCTTTGATTATAGAGTCAGCTGGAAAGGCCATAGTTAGCTTTATTCAAGGGATATCTGATTCAAATCCTAAATTAATAAGCGGTGGGATTAAGATTGTTGTCGAGTTAGTCAAAGCAATAATTATGTCCATACCTAAGGTAATAGAGGCTGCTGTTAAGATTGTGGCTGCCCTTGCTGAAGCTATACTTAAGGGGCTTGTGAGTGTTGCAACTGCTGTTAAAGATGGCGTGGTTGGATTTTTCAAAAATATTTTTAGTCCTGGTAAAGCAAAGGCGGATGAGGCTGGTAGAGATATTAACACCAGTATGGATAACTTGATGGGTGATATTGATAGTAAGACATCTGATATGACTATGATTATGGACAAAAATGCTGATACTGCTAAGACTAGCGTCTTAGGTAGTTTTGGGGATATGAGTAGCCAAGCTGCAGCTGATGTCATGAAGATGTCAAGCGAAACCGGCAGAAGCTTTGAAGAGCTTGCCAATATAGCTGGACAAAAGTCATCTGATATAAAAACTAGTGTAACTTCTGCCAATGCTGATATACTTAGAGATACTGGTATGAAGTTTTCTGAAATCCAAAGTGATATGTCTAGTAAGTATGGCAAGGGTGTTGATGATGTCAAGAGGTCTTCTAGTGAGTTATCAGGAAGAATACCTTCAGATGTGGGACAGATGAGTAATGCTACTGCGAGAGAGTATGAAAATTTATCTAAGAGGATGATTAAGTCTGCCAACGATTTGGATCGAGCGGTAAGCAAGTCTTTTGATAGTATCAGCAATAATGTCAACTCTAGCCTTAATAAGATTAACATTAACGCTAATAGTGGCTTAAATAGCTTGGGTGCAAGCTTTAATAAATCTTTTAATAATATAGCTAACTCCGTAAATCAAAGTGTAAACAAGGTAATTATAAACATAAATAGGATGAATGACAGGTTAAATTCATCTTTTACCCAGTCTTTTAACAGACTTACTAGTATGACAAGAAACATGTGGAACAACTTTATAAGTGTGACAAACAGTTCTCTAAACAAGTATTATAGCACCTTTAATATCACTCTCAATAAGACAAGCAGGTTGTATACTGACCATTCAAGCAGGATTAAATCTAAAACTGTAAGTATGTGGAACGGAATAATATCCGCTACTAATCAGGGTGCAAGTAATATGGCTAGGTCTTTTGCTCAAGCTGGAAATAACATGAGAAATGTAAGCTTTAATATAGCTAATAATATAATAGGTGCCTTTAGGGGCTTAGGAAATAGCCTATATAATTTAGGATATAACGCTGGTATAGGCTTTAATAACGGTCTGGCATCTACCCAAAATATAATCTATAACATGGCTAACAGCATAGCAAATAACGTTGCTAGCAGAATACAGAGTGCCTTAAGCATCCACTCTCCATCTAGGGTTATGATGGGTCTAGGTTCTTACGCAGGTGAGGGCTTGGCAATCGGACTTGAAAAGTCTAAAAGATATGTCAACTCTGCTGTAGATGGATTAAGTGATAGTATACAAGGTGTAAATACTAGTTTTAATTCACGCTATATGGGCTTTGAGTCAAGTAGGCAAGCAATACCTATAGTAGTGAATTTGAAGATGGGTAGGAACGAATTTAGGGCTATGTCAAGGGATATAACCCAAGAACAAGGAAGGGATTTAAGATTGGAGGCTAACTTTGACATATGAGTTTGTAGATACAAATGAGGAAGCTTTTAGAAGTTATGCCTCTATCCAAACTATAGTAAATGGATTAAATTTAGATGAGTATTTAGATGGTTTTAGGACTCTTAATGTTTCTGGTAGGTCTATTATCGGTAGGGATATAGAAACCTTGCAATATAGCTCCAAAAATAACGCTGGAAGCAAGGCGACTAGGGCTAGTAATTCTAATTTACAGGCTAATAAGTTTATATCTTCTACGGTACAAAACGTGATAATAGAAGTGGAATTTTTGATTACTGCTCCAAATAATGAGCTTTTTAGAAAGTATCTTACTTGGCTTACTAAAAATTTGCTGGAGGAAGAAAGTAAATGGGCATGGACTGACGACCCTTTTTATTACTATGTGGGGACACTTACAGAGATGGGAAAAGTTGTAGAAGACTCAAACACTTTTAAGTCAAGCTTTAAGATAGTTTGTGTTGACCCTATGAAGTATAGCAAACATAGCAAGGTTTTAAAGGGGACTGGAAGTAAAATTCAGATGCCTAAAACTAGTGATATAATCGAGATCTTAAATATTAAGATTATCCCTAAAATGACTATTAATAAAATTATGATTATAAACTATGACCAGAACTTGAAGGTGATTTTAGATTATAACTTTAAGTCAGGAAATGTAATAAACTTTGCACCTGATAAAGACGTGAAAATCAACGGTCTAAATGGCATGACCGCTCTTAATTTGATTAGCGACAAGGAAGAGTTTAATGCCCAAAGCGAGGAAGTTATCGGCTTGAATACTGAGTGTGATTATGAAATTGAATACAGATTTAGGAGTTTTTAGATGTTATATTGTTTTGATAAAAATGAAAATTTATTAAGGGAAATTAACTCTGATAGCCTTGTATTACCAATACAAACTGAATCTTTAAACTCTTTAATGATTTTAGAATTTGGTGTTTTTGTTAAAGATATAGACTTAATGGAAGATGTAGACTTTGTAGCTCATAAAGATATGGAAAACCCTAACAGAATCCAAATGTATAGAGTCTTATCCTCCACTAGTGAGGATTCTTATGTATCTTATCAAGCTATCCACATCCTCTTTGATGAATTAAAAGCTTATGGATATATCAGAGATAGGAGACTTAAGCAAGTCAAGGCTAGCACGGCTTTAGAAGCTGTTTTGCAAGGGTCTAGGTGGAAGGTTGGGGCTTGCGATGGCAGCGACTTAATGACCACCAATTTTTACGATGTAAGTAGGCTTGAAGCCCTTTCCAAGGTGATAAATACTTGGGGATTAGACTTAGATTATTATCTTACCTTTGATGGCTCTAAGATATCTGGAAGATATATAAGATTAGTAGCCAACAGGGGCGAGGATACAGGTGAAAGGTTTGTCTATGGTTCAAATGCTCTTGAGGTTGTAGCAGAGATTGATAAGTCTGAAATCTATACAAGGATTATCCCAAGGGGAAGGGGTGAAGAAAAGTTTGATGAAAACGGAATCAGCAAAGATACTTTTGGACGAAGAATACGAATTGATGAAGTTGTCTGGTCTAAAAGCAAGGGAGACCTTATAGACAAGCCCCTAGGTCAAGAATATTTGGAGCTTGAAGAGGCTACAAAGAAGTTTGGGTTTTCTGACGGAACTCCAAGAACCAAGGTGCAAGTTTTTGATGACATAGAAAAACCTGAGGATTTAATTAAGGCTGGATATGATTTTTTAGTAAATATTTCAAGACCGCTAACTCAATTTAAAAGTAAGGTTTTTAAGAAGTCGAGGACCAGTGTAGGTGATATAGTTAGAATTATAAGAAAAGACCTAGACATCTACTATATGACAAGGATTTTCAAAGTTAGAAGAAATCTGATAACTAAAAATGTCGAGGTCGAATTTGGGGATAATCTTATACAAAGTCAGCTAGATAGAGAAAAAGCTCTAAAAATCGATATTGAGTCGCTTAAGGATAAGCAAAAAAATATGACCTTGTCCTTTAATGACAGGGTTACAAAGGCTATGACTGACGCAATGTTTAATCAAGATGGCTATAATTATGAGCTTAAACAAGGTAATGAATATGGATTGCCAGCAGGCTATTATAGCTTTGATAGGGAAATAGATGATAATCCAACTAGAGTTATATATGTTGGTGCTGGTACTATGGCAATTGCCAACTCTAAAAAATCTAATGGTGATTGGAATTTTAGGACTTTTGGAACAGGTGACGGATTTGTAGCTGACCTTTTAGTAGCTGGTATGATTAGGGGCGGTAATGTCAGGTGGAATCTGGAAGATGGAACCTTTATTATTGGTGAATCGGTTGATAGCTATTCTATGTATTGGGATGGGTCTACATTACATTTAAGAAATGTTGACATAGATCTTTCTAATAACAATCAGATTGCTGATATTGAAAATAATATTTCTAATCAAGCAAAAAGTATTGGAGATATTAATACAAGCCTTAGCACTCAAAACCAAGAGATTATCTCAATGAAAAGTGATTTTAAACTTGACCTTGAAGGTATAAAGACTAGTTTTGAGAAAAGAGTTAAAGGTGTGGAAGACGATGTTAGTAGTAGGGATAGTGGATTAAGGTCTTATATACAGACTAATTATTCCACTAAAACCCAAACTGCCAATATGATTGAATCAAAGGTTTCTAGTATTAATTCTAGGCTTGGTAGTGCGGAGTCTAGGATAACACAAACTAGTAATAAGATTGATAGTGAGATTTCTAGTGTAAAGTCTACTGCATCTAGTAATTATAACTCTTTGTCTTCTAGGATTAGTCAGACTGATAGTAAAGTTGAATCTAGGGTAACTTCTAGTGAGGCTAGGTCAATTTTTAGGCAAGAGGCTAGTAGTTTTACCTTTGATGCTGACCAGGTTAATTTTAATTCGAATGTTAATATTAGAGGTATGTTTGAAACTGAAGGTTCAACTTATGACGGAGGTGCATCCTCTAGGATAAAACTCAAAGATGGTGCTATACAATTTTGGGATCAGACAGAAGGAGAATATTCTGGGCAAATATTTGCTTATAGGAAAGGTATTCATTTTCAAGCTGGACGTTATTTTGGTCTCTGGGCTGGTCAGGTTGTTCTTAATTCTAGCGGAGAAATGTACATAAACTCAACAGAAAAAATGAATTTAAATCCATATGGTGGTCTTTATGTAAACGGCGAAGTAACGTTTAGCAAAAGAATTTATGTTGACGATTGGTATATTGTATCAGCTGGTGATTCTAGTGATTACCAATTACAGTTTATAGCACCTTCTGGAAAGAAGTTTATATTTAGTACCCAATACGGGTATTTTGATAAGTGATATAAGGATATAAGTATGCAAACTAACGAACAAATAATACAAAAATATTCAACGCTTTTAAGTCAAAAAACTTACGATTGTTTTTATCTTGAAACACAGCTTGAAAATCTGGACAAGCTTTTAGAAGATAAGGACAAAGAAATAGAAAGACTTAAAAAGCTTCTAGATGATAATAATATAAATTACAAGACAGATGATAACAAGGGCGATGAGGTTTCTTTATCACCTACAGAGGACATGAAGGAGAATTAAATGGAATACAAAAATACAAATATTGAAAATGCAGCAAAAGAAATGGTTGAGATTGTGAGAAAATATAAGTTTACTATGGGTGAATTTGACCAAGCTTCTTATGGGGTGAGGGATTATTTTAACAGGTATGCTAGACTTCCTGAAGTAGAGGAAGATGTGAAAGAGAATAGCAAAGCAAATTAAGGGTGTATCAGTGCACTCTTTTTGTTTTGTTAATTTGAATTATAGATTTGAAAGAAAGGATATTTTATGGTTCTTAGTTCTTTAAATTTATTACAGGTAGAGGGTGGAAGAATTATCAAACAATCAGACAGGTCTACACCTTTCTCCTTTATTCTAACAGACGCGACTGGTAAAGAAATACCTCTTAACGGTAAAAAGGCTTTAGTTTCTTTAAGAAATCCAAAGAAAAGAACATATTGGGAAACTAATGTCACAGTTAGAGACTCAACAGTTGATTTTAAAATGCCAGGAAACTTAATTGAAGATAAGTACATCCTTGAAATATCGTGTGATGGTTATGTTTTCCCTTCAGATAATGACTATATTATTGATGTAAAAAAAGGTTATGCGGAGTTAATAGATGGAAATACGGCTACCTTATATAAAAAGACCATAGAAGAATTTGCGAAAGAAGAGGCTGAAAAGGCTGTAAGAAGATTAGGAAGTACAGAATTAAAAGGCGATAAAGGTGACAGGGGAGCAAAGGGTGAACCTGGTTTATCAATAACCGTTACTGGTACTAGAAAAGTAGGTAAAGATAATATAGTAACTTTTTCCGATAATACGAGTGTTACCATAAAAGATGGTGATGACGGAAAGACAGGTCCTATTGGACCACAAGGCGAAAGAGGACTTCAAGGTCCCGCTGGTCCAAAAGGCCAAAAAGGTGACAAAGGAGAAACTGGTCTTACTGGTCCAAAAGGTGACAAAGGAGAGACTGGACCTACTGGACCACAAGGACCAAAAGGTAAAGATGGAGTAATGACTTTTGCCGACTTAACTGACGAACAAAGAGAATCATTACGTGGACCTAAAGGCGATACAGGTCCTAAGGGTTATACAGGTCCTAAAGGTGATGCTGGGGAAAAAGGTGAAAGAGGGCTTACAGGTCCAATTGGTCCAAAAGGGGACACTGGTCCTCGAGGTCCAGAAGGACCTACAGGTCCAACAGGTCCTGCTGGTCCACAAGGTCCTAAAGGTAAAGATGGAACTAATGCAAGTGTATCCATTGTAAACAATTTGACAGATGGTGGGGTTGATAAGGTTCTTTCAGCAGAACAAGGAAAAATACTTTTTCAATATGCCAATGATGGTAAAGACAAGATAGCCAAAGCTATTGTTGGCAAGGGAACAGAGGCTAGCAAGAGTGATTCTTTTGATAGTTTGGCTGATAAGATTAATAAAATAAAAACTGGTTATGGGTCGGGTGATATAATTCTGAAAGATAAGTTAAAATTAATAGACAATAGAGAGTGGTCTATGGTCAAAGAATATAACGTTTATGATGCTATAAGAAGCTGCTTGGTAAAAAATAACAAGATATATTATATAACAAAATACAAACTTGGATGGTTTTCTTGTAATAGTGATGAAAAATGGAGTGTCGCAATTAACTCTAACTCAGATTATGATTTCAAAGGGTTAATATCTGATTATAAAGGAACTGTTTTTGCAATAAACTCTAAGGGAGATGATTATCTTATTAGGGGTGAAAAATTAATTAAAGTCAGGCAATCAAGTAATAATCTGAATATTGAATATTTTAGTGATTATATAAGCTTTAATGGGAATAAAACTATATTCTCAGATGGAAATAATCAATATCAACGTACAAATGACGGAATAAAAAAGATGCAAAACAGTAGTAGCGGAACAAAAGCTCTGTTACCGGTTAATACACCTGGAGAGAATGTTTATTTGGTTAATAATAATAGTCTTCAATTAGTTACACCACTTTGGGATGCTGCCTATCTTGCCCCACGTGACAGAATAGTTTTAAACGAAGAAGGTGTAAAAGGTGGTGTATATCGAAGAAAATATGATGATTATATCTTTTATACAGAGGATTATTGGTTTGTGTTTAACGCAAATCCTCAAACATCACCTTTTAAATATGGCAAGACATTATGTAATGTGGATGTAAGTAAAAGTGGTGAAGTTTATATATTAGACCTTTATAGTAAACTTATTGTTTTTGATGAAGACATGTATAAACCTATTCATATAAAAAAGATTGATGTTAAACTCCCTGAAAAACTTTTAGCAGGGAGTTTTAATGATATTTATGTTCTTTACGGTATTGGACTCATACGTCAATTTAGTTGGAAACCTGGTCAAAATCATGGAGATTATAAACTTGTGTAAACAAGTAACAAATTTTTATAAATAGTTTTTTAAGAAAGGAAATTTTATGGCTAATATATTAAATACACTTAATCTTATACAAGTCAAAGGTGGGGTTAATATCAAGCAAGGGGATTCTAAGTCAGTTCTCGAATACGAGCTTGGCTATACTGACGGGGCTAACATGATGACTGACCCAATGTTAGACGGTAAGACTGCTAATATCAATCTTTACAATAGATTTAAGAATACCAAGTGGTCAAGACAAAGTACTGTTAAAGGTAATCGTGTAAGTTTTACAATAGATGAAGCACTTGAATTGGGTGTCTATATGCTTGATATAGAGGTTGATGGTCATGTGTTCCCGTCTGATCGAGAGATGTATGTAAGAGTCCACGAGGGATACCAATCCTATATGGATGGTAGGTCTGCTGCTGTAGCTGTGGCGACTGCTAAAAATATCGCAAATGAAGCAATTAGGCTTGCTGTACTTGAAAATGTGGATAAGATAAAAGGCGATAAAGGTGACATTGGACACGTTGGACCGAAGGGCGAAAAAGGCGACCCTGGGATTGTTGGTCCTGTTGGACCAAAAGGCGAAAAAGGCGACCCTGGGATTGTTGGTCCTGTTGGACCAAAAGGAGAAAAAGGACCGAAAGGTGATAAATCAATAGTATTTTCTTCTACTCAACCTGATGACAAGGAAGTTATTTGGGTAAAGAATGATAACGTTAGAAATGTTTATGAAGAGCGTTATTTAAATCCGGGAGCTTTGGTTGTTGTCGGGGACTTAAAGGCATATGGGAAATACTTACATTTAGATTATGAATTACCTGGTGAATATAATCTTTTGATAGACGGTTTTGATGGGGAAAATGACCCGAGGATTGATCTTGATTATTTGAGAGTAAAGAGATATGAGATACCAATATTAAAAAAAGATTTCAATAGGATTTTACCTCGTTTGTTTTGTAAAATTTCTGATGCAGATTTAAAACTAATTGTCAAAAATGTTCCATTTAAACAACTGCCTTTTGGTTTAAGGGGTTATACCGAATTTGAGGTAATGGATAATAATTTTTATATAAGACAAATAGAAACACTAAAAAAACAGGAGAAGAGACTTACTCTACTATATCAGTTTATAATTTTATTACTGAAAAATGGGAGAGAATGATGGAGAGTCATAATAAAATGTGACTATACAAGCAAAGACTTAATACGAAAGAGGTGATTAGATGATGGAAACTACAAAAGCTATATCTGAATATGGGATATTGATGGTTATTGCCGGGATTTTCTTATATTTTTATATAAGTGATAAAAGGTCCTGGGCTAAGACGCAGGAAAAACAGTTTGAAAGAAGCAATGAAATCAATGATAAGTTAACCAAAATAATAGCTGAAAATACGGCGAAGATTAATATTCATGAGACTACACTTGATAAGCATACTAATGATAGTAAACAAAGTTTTGATGAGCTTAACTCAAAGGTGGATAGGATTGATTCCAAACTTGAAACTTTACAATCTACTACTAACGAGCTTGCTACAAAGGAAATGGCCGAGGAAATTAAGAGAGAAGTTAGAGAGCTAAAAAAAGATTAATGGGACTTGAAAGATAGTCCCTTTTTATATGTTTAGAAATGGAGGATTTATTATGGCAAGTATTGACAAGATGATGGAATATGCTATATCTAGATGGCACAAACCTAGATATGTTATGGGTGGTGGTAGGATAGGTGCGGAAGCATCTTTTACTTCTAAGACTGATGATTGTTCTAGTTATGTCTATAAGTGTGCTAAGAAAGGTGGTTTTGTACCTGAGTCCATGTGGAATGGTTCGACAGAAGATTTATTCAGATTAGCCCGCCAAGGCAAGTATCTTAAAGAGATACCATATAGCGAGGTAAGACGTGGTGATATCTTTGTTAAGGGTCGTGAAGGTGGTTCTGGTGGTGCTTATGGTCATACTGGAATTTTC
>QWCK01002489.1_pt1 | contig 23053 bp, 12 predicted proteins | sample 1972571 | NCBI WGS metagenome assembly QWCK01 (sample SAMN09866710, study PRJNA288562) | Human gut metagenome isolate term2_stool, whole genome shotgun sequencing... | isolation source: gut | host: Homo sapiens | place: USA: California | reverse complement strand
TAGAGATTGGCAAAGCCTACAAAATAGCCGCATATGCCACCCCAAAGGGCATGAAGGAAAGGCAAGGAGGTGAGACGGGCTATGTTAAGGAGAAAGGCCGTGGTGTAGTCGGCCTGAACATTAATGGTGATCTGATACTGCACGCCCTCAAATACTCCGAAGGCAATGCCCGACATCAAACCATAATATACCAACGTCTGAGGCAGCAGGGGTTCGCGTGAACGATGCACCAGATAGAGCAGCGGAAGCATCTTGACAAACTCCTCGGTCAGTCCAACACCCAATATGAAGCCAATGGCATTGACGGGGAAAGCGGCATTGGTAAAGGCATAGAACAGGTTGAGCCGGTTGAGTCCGGAAAAGATAACGAAGACGGCAATCTGGGTGAGGAAGAACACGGAAACAGTGGTCTTGATGTTGACCTGGCGCGTGCGGAAAAGATAATAGAAAAACAGGCCCCAGATAACGGCAAAATATAGGGACACGGCATAAAACACAAGATATCCGCCAAGCGGAAGCATCATGATCACCGAGAGGGAGAGTCCCACGACAGCCAACACGAGCAGCTGACTGTCGTGCGCCCTCCAGTGCCTGGCGATGTCTTCCTTGGGAAATATGAACTCAGAACCAATGGCGCGGAGCTGCTCACGCAGCGTGCCTTTGTCCCGAACCTTGGGGTCGAACCCTTTCCGCTCGAGAAAATCGGCCACGGTTCCCTCTTCGCCCGTCAAGGCATCGCGTGCCCTGTCGTTTTTCAACAACTTGCCTCCCTCCACATACCAGGCCACCATGGCCTCATCGTAAGGACCGTATTCATGGCCGTTTCGTATGACGTATATCATCTTTTTACTGGTTTAGAAATCTTCCTTTGTATTACAACAAGCAGCGGGCTGTGTGCCGCACCGCTTGCCTGATGGCAAAATTAGGCATTATTCTTGAAAAAAAGAGTGGTCTGTTTCAATTTTTGGAAAGAAGAGTCCGATAATCAGAAACAAATGCTTACTTTTGCATATACATTCAATTTTTCTTAATACCCATCATGATGAAAGCTATTAACACAGACAAGGCACCGGCAGCCATCGGCCCATACAGCCAGGCCATCCTTGCCGGAAATTTGGTATTTGTGAGTGGACAGCTCCCCGTGGATCCCGCAACGGGCAACTTTGCCGAAGGCGGCATCAAGGAACTGACGCGCCAGAGCCTGACCAACATGAAGAATATACTCGAGGCCGAGGGTCTCAAGATGAGTCAGGTGGTGAAGACCACAGTCTTTCTGGCCGACATGGCCGACTTTGCAGAGATGAACGAGGTGTATGCCGAGTTCTTCGAAAAGCCTTTCCCAGCTCGCTCGGCCATCGCCATCAAGACACTGCCCAAGAATGCACGCGTGGAAATCGAGTGCATAGCGTCTGAAATATAAAGGAACTACCCACCCTGTCGCCCCGCTTGCTCCCGGGCAGCTTCCAGCGCCTCGCTGCGCTCAATGACAGGTTCATATCCCCATGTGGCCGACTGTCGCCACAGGGATATGGCACACCCGGCATCTTCGTGGACACCACGTCCGTGCCAATAACACCGTGTCAGCAGGTACATGGCCTCGGCATGTTCCTGCTTTTCGGCATAGCGCATAATGCGACATGCGTCCTCATAGTTGCCTTCGCTCAACAACTTCTTGGCACGTCCTACGGCCTCGCCATAACTTTCGTTGGAGTTGTCGTCGAAGTAACCAAAAAATGACCTCCACAGCTTGCTCATGATTTCTTTTGGTCTTTTAAGAAAATAATTGCGGACTGGTTGTGAACTCATTTTTTTATCTGTTTTTTATGCTTAAAATATTTATATTATCACTGATTTTCCATATATTTGCAAGCAGATAATATTTATTTTTTCAATGTTATGAGCAAATACGTTCGAGCCAAAATGGCACTGCTCAGTTTTTTGGTAGCATGTGTTGCCAGTCCAATGTGGGCGCAGCAGCCTGCTTTCGAGACAACGGAACCTGACACAACTATCAACATCGTGGCTTTCTTCTGCAACCACGACACGACAACCTATAATTACGAATCGCGAAAGTGGAAGGTGAATGCCGGTGATACGACGGAGGTGCATCGCCTGACGGAAAAGTTTCAACTTGTTGTTACCGACTCCACACCCGATGGGTATAAATTGGTGTATATTCCTTTGAGTTTTGAATATAATGACACCGCCAAGAGCAGTGACAAGCTGATGTATGAGGCGTTATGGAACCTAACCCGAAACCTGCGTCCGGAGTTTCTGATGGACGAAATGGGGCAGCTGACACATCTCACCAATTGGCGGGAGATACGCGACGCGATGAAGAAAGGCAACAAAATGATGCTCGACTCGCTCTATGCCAAGCGCCCGGAACTGGACAGCGTGATGCCCCGGCAGCGAATGGAGTCGGTATTGGCCTTGAAATTTATAAACGAGACCGGAGTGATGGATGCCTATGAAGAAGTGAAGATGCTGTTCGACCTGCATGGGGGACAGGTGAAAATAGGCACGACGGAAGTCGACGACTCCACATCTTTCCCGTCACACACCAAGTTTTGGGCCAGCTACGAAGCCGTTAAAGACCCTGACGAGGATTACGAAGACGATTATGCGATACTGTCAAACACTGTCACCACGCTGTCCGGGGAAGAGGCGGCAGCTTTGATTGGCAATGTTTTCAACGTGTTGGCTACGGGCGAAGTGGCCGGGAAACTTCAGCAACTGATGGTTGACAGCCTTAACACCCAAATGACCGTTACCAATTTAGAGGACTATCACTATTTCTTCAACGGTTGGCCGAAGTTGATGCGAAAGCAGAAAATAATTGAAATCAAAGACCATAAAAATGTGGACGAAAGCTCTATAGAATGGGCAGACTATAGATGGGGCACATACGGTGGCGAGGCTGAGGAACCCAAAAACAGTTTCTGAAAAGATATTTTCGGTGATTGTTGATGCTTTTTCAAAACGAAATGAGTATATTTGCAAATGCATTCAAATGTAACGAACGCGGTGCGGACACAAAGCCTGCACCGCGCGGTTTTACTTGTAGATGCTACTGTCTCTGCAGTCGTTGATGCAATGGAGCAATAGTGGCATGACAAATTATAAATCATAATAATACAAACGATACATGGCAACAGTAGACGACAAGAAGATTATCTTCTCGATGGTGGGAGTGTCAAAGATTATCCCCCAGAACCAAAAACAGATTCTGAAGGACATATACCTCTCGTTCTTCTATGGTGCAAAAATAGGAATTATCGGCCTGAACGGTGCGGGAAAATCCACGCTGATGAAAATCATTGCGGGCATCGAGCAGCCCACATCGGGCGAGGTGGTGTGGAGTCCGGGCTACAGCGTAGGTTATCTGCCGCAGGATCCTCCCCTGAACGAGGAAAAAACGGTGAAAGAGAACATCATGGAGGGTGTTCAGCAGGTGTACGACGCACTGGCCGAGTACGATGAAATCAATCGGAAGTTTGGCGAGGAAGAATACTACAGCGACCAAGACAAGATGGACGCACTGATGAAACGACAGGCCGAGGTGCAGGACATTATCGATGCCACCGATGCCTGGAACATGGACTCCAAGCTCGAGCGCGCCATGGCCGCACTGCGCTGCCCCTCTGGCGACCAGGCCATCACCCACCTTTCGGGTGGAGAACGCCGCCGCGTGGCACTCTGCCGACTGCTCCTGCAAAAGCCAGACGTACTGTTGCTCGATGAGCCTACCAACCACCTCGACGCCGAAAGCATCGACTGGCTGGAGCAGCATTTGCAGCAATACGAAGGCACGGTGATTGCTGTGACCCACGACCGCTACTTCCTCGATGATGTGAGCGGGTGGATATTGGAACTCGACCGCGGCGAGGGCATCCCATGGAAGGGCAACTATTCCTCGTGGCTCGAACAGAAAACCCAGCGCATGGCGCAAGAGGAGAAGACGGCTTCGAAGCGCCGCAAGACTCTGGAACGAGAGTTGGAGTGGGTGCGCATGGCTCCCAAGGCACGACAGGCCAAGGGTAAGGCTCGTCTGAAATCGTACGACCAAATGCTTAACCAAGAACAGAAGGAGCGCGAAGAGAAGCTCGAAATCTTTATCCCCAACGGTCCGCGTCTGGGCAACAAGGTGATTGAGGCCCAGCATGTGCAGAAGGCTTTTGGCGAGAAGGTGCTCTTCAAAGACCTCAACTTCATGCTTCCCCCCAATGGTATCGTGGGTGTTATCGGCCCCAATGGTGCGGGCAAAACCACGCTGTTCCGCCTGATTATGGGCTTGGAAACGGTCGATGGCGGCACCTTCGAGGTGGGCGAGACTGTGAAACTGGCCTACGTGGACCAGCAACATAAGGACATCGACCCCAACAAGTCGGTCTATGACGTGATATCGCAGGGCAACGAGACCTTTCGCATGGGTGGCCGCGACATTAACGCGCGGGCTTATCTGTCGCGCTTCAACTTCTCGGGCGTCGACCAAAACAAACTCTGCGGCGTGCTCTCGGGTGGTGAGCGAAACCGTCTGCAACTGGCACTGGCCCTGAAACAAGAAGGAAACGTGCTGTTGCTCGACGAGCCGACCAACGACATCGACGTGAATACGCTGCGCGCGCTCGAAGAAGGCTTGGAGTCGTTTGCGGGCTGTGCCGTGGTCATCAGTCACGACCGCTGGTTCCTCGACCGCATCTGTACACATATTCTTGCCTTTGAGGGCGATGGCGAAGTGGTGTATTTCGAAGGCAGCTATTCTGAATACGAAATCGATAAGGCACGCCGGTCGGGCAACGAAGAAATCAAAAAGGGTCGCTATCGCAAGCTGATGGAAGACTGATTTGACTCAATTCCATGGTCCAAAGCTATAAAACGCTATAAGAAATGAAGAGAATTTTGCTTGCAGGGATCGTGATATCACTCTGCTTTTTAAATTGTACAATGTTACAAGCCAAGGGAAAAACCGTAACCATAAAGATAGTAGGGACAACCGACGTGCACGGCTCGTTTTTCCCCTACGACTTTATCAACCGCAAGCCCAAGGCCGGCTCGCTGGCTCGTGTGAGCAGTTATGTCAACCGATTGAGGGCAGAATATGGCGAAAATGTTATCCTGCTCGAAAACGGAGACATACTGCAGGGACAGCCCGTGACCTATTATTCCAATTATATTGACACGTTGGGCCATAATATTGCCGCCGACCTGATCAACTATATGCGCTATGATGCACAAACCATTGGCAATCATGACGTGGAAACCGGACACAAGGTTTACGACAAATGGATATCGGAACTGGACTGCCCTGTGCTGGGAGCGAACATTATCGACACAGCCACGGGAAAACCATACGTAGAGCCTTACACGATCCTGAAACGCAGTGGGGTGAAGATTGCGGTGCTCGGCATGATTACACCAGCCATTCCCAACTGGTTGCCCAAGGAGCTATGGACGGGGCTGCACTTTGAGGAGATGGTGGCTTCGGCACGCCGGTGGGTCAAGATTCTGAAAGAGAAGGAGAAGCCCGACGTGATTGTCGGACTGTTTCACTCGGGTCGCGAGGGTGGCATCACCACGCCCGACTACACAGAAGATGCCTCACTCACGATAGCACGCGAGGTGCCGGGCTTCAATGTCATCATGTTTGGACACGACCACACACGATTCCTGGAAACCATTAAAAACAATGCCGGCAGATACGTGCTGTGTATGAACCCGGCCAACAATGCCATGGCCGTGGGCGAAGCAACGCTCACACTTGAAAGGAACAAGGGCAAATGGCAACTCGTCAGCGCAGGGTGCAAGTTGCCAAGCATGGTAGACGAGCCTGTTGATCAGGATTTTACAAACCACTTTAAATTCTTCACTGCGAAAGTAAGCAGCTATGCCGACGAGGTGATCGGGGAGTTTGGGCAGACCATTTACACCCGCGACAGCTACTTCGGAAACTCGGCTTTCAACGACCTTATACTCAACTTGCAGTTGCAAGTCACCGGAGCCGACATCTCATTCAACGCCCCTCTGTCGTTTGATGAACATATCAGTCAGGGGCCAGTACGCGTGAGCGACATGTTCAATCTTTATAAATACGAGAACCAACTCTATGTCATCCGGATGACGGGAGAGGAGATTCGCCGCCATTTGGAGATGAGCTACGACCAATGGGTCAACACGATGACCTCGCCCAACGACCACCTCCTGCTGCTCGACAGCACCAGCCGTGGCGATGCCCAGCGTTATGGCTTCAAGAATTTCACCTTCAATTTCGACTCCGCCGCAGGCATAGACTACGAAGTGGACGTGACCAAGCCCAACGGACAAAAGGTGAAAATACTGCAAATGAGCAATGGCAGGCCGTTCGACGAGAAAGCATGGTACAAGGTAGCCGTCAACAGTTATCGCGCCAATGGGGGCGGAGAACTTCTCACCCGAGGTGCCGGCATTGCGAAAGAAGACCTTGAGCGTCGCATCGTGTGGCGTTCGGACAAAGACCAACGCCACTATCTCATGGAGGAAATCAGAAAGGCTCGCGTCCTGAATCCCAAGCCAAACCACAACTGGCGATTCGTGCCCGAGGCATGGGTAAAGCCTGCCGCCGAGAGAGACAGACAGTTGTTGTTCGGCCATCGTCAGCAACGGGCGGCACAGCAACGTGCGAATGATTAAGTTTGAGAGGCTTGGGCAGTTATTATTTCATATTCAGCAAGACCGACCTGATGCTCCAAAGGCAGTACGACGGCTCATTGACGGTACCGCGATGCGATGATGTGCCCGTCAGAATCCACCCGTGGACTCACATCCTGAACATCTCGCCCATGGACGATGGAAGCCCGGTAAAGGCCTTCAACATGGACAATCCGCACGATCTGGAGGTCACCAACACCGAGCTTGCCAGCAACGGTTACGAGTTCGTAGGCCTGCGAGAGTCGTACTATCACCTCCCCCACGAGTTCTATGTCAAGGCCGGTAAATGCCGCGAACTGCTCTATTGGGACAGCAACACCAAGTTTTGCGGGGTATGCGGAGCACCCATGCGCATGCATACCGATATCTCCAAACGTTGCACGGAGTGTGGCAAGGAGGTGTGGCCACAGCTTGCCACAGCCGTCATCGTGCTGATACATCGTGGCGACGAAGTTCTTTTGGTGCATGCCAAAAACTTCAAATCAGACTTTTACGGACTCGTGGCAGGATTCGTGGAGACCGGCGAGACGCTGGAAGAAGCCGTCCGCCGCGAGGTGATGGAGGAAACAGGGATCAGCATCGACAACATCACCTACTTCGGATCACAGCCTTGGCCCTACCCCTGTGGGCTGATGGTGGGCTTCAATGCCGACTTTGTTTCCGGCGAACTACACTTGCAGCGATCCGAACTTTCGAGGGGAAACTGGTTCAGATACGACAATCTGCCGCGCATTCCCCAAAAACTTTCCATCGCCCGAAAGCTGATAGACGCATGGCTCAGACAATACAACATCGTGTCCGAGCAAGACTAAACTCACGAGAAGCAGAAACAAAACCATCAAAAAAACAGTATTTATGAAATTCTTAGAGAAAGCTTTAGGGTTCCGCCCCACGGTCAACCCATGGCGTACAGAGCTTATTGCCGGTGCCACGACATTCCTCACCATGAGCTACATTCTTGCCGTCAACCCAGCCGTCCTCGCCACCACGGGTATGGACAAGGGTGCGCTATTCACGGCCACCGCACTGGCATCGGCCATCGCCACCCTCCTATTGGCCTTCATGGCCAAGCTGCCCTTTGCCCAAGCCCCCAGCATGGGGCTCAACGCTTTCTTTGCCTTCACCCTCTGCCAAGCCATGAACTATACCTGGCAACAGTCGCTGGCCATCATGCTCATTGAGGGAATCATCTTCCTACTCATCACCTTCTTCAACATTCGCGAGATGATTCTCGATGCCATACCGCAGAATCTACGGTATGCCATATCGGGTGGAATTGGCATGTTCATTGCCTTCATTGGTCTGAAAAATGCCGAAATCATCGTGCCCAAGGAGGGAACTTTCGTAGGGTTGGGCGAGTTTACGCCCATATCCATCCTTGGCATCATAGCCATAATGCTCAGCGGAATACTCATGGCCAAGCAGATCAAGGGAGCACTGTTCTACGGCATCATCATCGCGACAGCGGTGGGCATCCCCATGGGGGTTACCATCATACCCGACGGTTGGATTCCCGTGTCGGCCCCTCACAGCCTTGCACCCACATTCTGCCAGTTCGATTTCAACGGTCTAATCAACTACAACACCCTCTTAGTGGTCATTTCGCTACTCATTGTCAACATCTTCGACACTGTGGGCACCCTCGTGGGACTGGCACAGAAAACCGGAATCGTGCGCCCTGACGGCAGCATTCCGAGAGTGAAGGAGGCCATGATGAGCGACGCCGTCGGTACCACCTGCGGGGCATTCCTCGGTTCGAGCACCATCACCACATACATCGAGAGCGCTTCGGGCATTGCCGAGGGCGGTCGAACCGGCATGACGAGCTTCGTGGTCGGCGTGCTCTTCCTCTTCGCCCTACTCCTCTCCCCCATCTTCCTACTCATTCCTGCCGCTGCCACATCGGGTGCATTAGTCTTGGTTGGTGTGCTGATGCTTGATTCTGTGAAAAAAATAGACTTAGGCAATGTCGCCGAAGCTTTCCCCGCCTTCATCACCATGATCACCATGGTGCTGTGCTACAGCATTGCCGACGGAATCTGCCTTGGTATCCTGAGCTATGTTATTCTCAAACTATGTCTCGGCAAATGGAAGGAACTGAACTGGACACTCATCGTGCTTTCCGTCATCTTTATCCTCAACTTCATTTATGCATAGTGCAAATATTACACCAAATACTTTGCCATTAGCATGAAATGATGTAATTTTGCACTTATCATCATTAACATAATAAAATGGACTGGTTAATCAATCTCTTTACCGCCCAGGATTCTGTTGCGCACATAGCCCTGCTGTTTGCCATCGTTATTTCCGTGGGTGTACTTTTAGGCAAAGTGAAAGTCGGAGGCATTTCGCTCGGTGTCACTTTCGTTCTGTTTGCCGGCATCGTTGCTGGGCACGTCGGCTTCACGGCTCCCACCCCAATTCTTACATTCGTGCAAGACTTCGGTCTTATCCTGTTTGTTTTCTGTATAGGCCTTCAGGTGGGACCCGGTTTCTTCGAAAGTTTCCGCAAGGGCGGTGTAACGCTCAACCTCTTGGCCGCTACGGCCATTCTGCTGAACGTCCTGGTGATGTTTGCCTGTTATTATCTGTTCTTCGATACAGACAATCCCAACAACCTGCCCATGATGGTCGGCACACTCTATGGAGCCGTGACCAACACCCCGGGACTTGGTGCGGCCAATGAGGCTTTGGCCGCTGTGTTCACCAATGGCAACATCCCGCAGATAGCCAACGGCTATGCCTGTGCCTATCCTCTGGGTGTATTGGGCATCATTGGGGCAACCATTGCCGTGAGATACATCACCAAGACCAAGTTAGAGGAGGAGGAATCGAAGCTCGACGAAGCCGAAGCCGAGAATCCACATGTCAAGCCACATGCCATGACGCTCAAGGTAAGCAATGCCCCCATAGCCGGACGCAACCTCATGGAGATAGCTGAATTTCTGAACCGCGACTATGTTTGCACCCGCATTTTCCACAACGGGGAAGTGCACACACCCAAGCGCGACACCGTGCTCCATATTGGCGACGAGGTGCTCATCGTATGTGCAGAGTCTGAAGCCGAAGCCATCAAGGCCTTCATAGGCCCCGAAGTGGAACCCGAATGGGACGCCTACCAGGAGTCTGACAAGCGGCAGATGATATCCAAGCGCATTGTAGTGACCAATCCCAAGATGAACGGCAGGGTGCTGAGCAAGATGCAGTTCAATGGGCTCTACAAAGTAAATGTCACCCGAATCTCACGTCAGGGCATGGATCTCTTTGCCAGCCGCAACCACCACTTCCAAGTGGGCGACAAGATTATGGTCGTAGGGCGCGAAGACAACGTTGAGCGCGTGGCCGACCTGATGGGCAACTCCACAAGACGACTGAACGTTCCGAACATTGCCACCATCTTTATTGGCATCATGATTGGTATTATCTTCGGAAGCATTCCTTTCGCCATTCCCGGTATTCCTGTGCCCTTGAAGTTAGGTATTGCAGGCGGTCCGCTGATCATTGCCATCCTTATTGGGCGCTTCGGCCATCATTTCAAGTTAGTGACCTACACCACCACCTCGGCCAACATGATGCTGCGCGAAATTGGTTTGGTGCTGTTCCTCGCCGGCGTGGGCATCAAGGCCGGAGCCGGATTCTGGGATACGGTTGTCTCGGGCGACGGTCTGAAGTATGTCTATACCGGTTTCCTCATCACCGTCATCCCCATTCTCATTATAGGCACAATTGCACGCCTGAAGTATAAGTTCAACTACTTCACCATCATGGGTATGCTGGCCGGAACCTATACCGACCCACCAGCCTTGGCCTATGCCAACTCCAGCTGCTCAAAGGAAGCACCTGCCGTAGGCTACTCCACGGTTTATCCGTTCAGCATGTTCCTCAGAATCCTGTCGGCGCAGATTATAGTTCTCTTCTTCTGTGCTCCGTAATAAGAAAGAGAGAAGAGGGAACTATAATTCAAAATTCATAATTCATAATTCATAATTTGGCTGCGCGTTGAGCAAGTTGATGCAAAAGAAACGGTGGAAGGTAAAAAGTGAAGAACGAAGAGTGAAGAATCGACGCGCCAGCCAATTGTACATTATACATTGTAAATTATAAATTATTATTTGTGAATTGTCTTAACAAAAGTACTTCCATATTTCGTTTATTTGAAACTCAATCCCCCTCCGTTCTAAATTTCGTGAAATTCGCGTCATTCGTAGTAGGTTAACAATCAGCCGTTTAGCAAATCACACGTTGGTAGTCGCATTTTTTCATCCGCGATTACATATCGAATCGCAGTGCGGTTAGAGCCTCGTCGCACGGCGACAAGACCCGAGTCGCATGGTCACGAAGCCCTAATCGCACCGCCAAAAGGCTCCAATCGCAAAGCCCTCATTATTTTTCGAACTTTCCGTCGCGTTTTGTCCACAAAAACATGGCGCATTTTTCGCTGGATGATCAAAAAATAATGACCGGAAAATAGTCATACTATTTGACATTGTCGACCCCTGAAGAGGCAACGGGACAACAGATGCATTTAGAAGTTGAAACAACGCAAGAATGTTTTGCAACAATTATTTGGAGGTTCAAAAAAAAAACAATATCTTTGCACTCGCAAAATGCCGATATGGCTCAGTTGGTAGAGCAACGCATTCGTAATGCGTAGGTCCCCGGTTCGAGTCCGGGTATCGGCTCTCTGTTCCGAGCAGGAACGAAAGATGCAGAAAGCCTTTGTAAAACGCGACACCAATTTCTCGTGACAAAGCATGCGGAATTAGCACATCGGTAGTGCACGGGCTTCCCAAGCCTGGGAGGCGGGTTCGATTCCCGTATTCCGCTCTTCCCCTTTCCTTTTTATCCCATATTTCTTCATGCCGTAAAGTTTTGCAGACAGGTCTCCCTGTCGCACGGCTCAACCTCCAACCGCCCCATCGCGGTCGGACCGTTGTGGACACCCATGCCCATTGATTCGGCGCGGCTCTGAAAAAACACGCGATGATAGCGATGGTTTCTGTCAAAAAACACTATCTTTGTACTACCCTATCCCCATGAATCTCAACAGCCCATGACACCAAACAACAAACCGCTTACCGTGTACAAAGCCAGCGCAGGAAGTGGCAAGACCTTCACGTTGGCCGTGGAATACATCAAGCTGCTCGTGCAGGAGCCGCAAAACTACAGATATATCCTTGCCGTGACCTTTACCAACAAGGCCACCGAGGAGATGAAGCGGCGCATCTTGGGTCAGCTCTATGGCATTGCCAATGCGCTGCCCGACTCTGAATCGTATATGGACGCCCTGCACAAAGCCTTTCCCGCCATGGCCGACAGAGCCATCCGCGAGAGGGTCAAGGAAGCGCTCGGCCTCATCCTGCACCATTACCACGAGTTCCGGGTGGAGACCATCGACAGTTTTTTCCAGCGCATCCTGCACAATCTCTCGCGCGAGCTCGGACTGACGGCCAACCTGCAAGTGGGTCTCAACGACTTCGAAGTGGAGTCGCAGGCAGTGGACAATATCATCGACAACATTCAGCAGGACAACGACCCACTACTCGCGTGGCTCATGGACTTTATCAAGGAAAAAGTAAACGACGAGAAAAACTGGAATGTCATTGGCCCGATCAAGGAGTTTGGCAAAAACATTTTCAAAGAATTCTACAAGGATCACCAGAAGGAACTCAGGCGCATTATGAACGATCCGGGATTCTTTAAGGCGTACAATGCAAAACTCCGATCCATGAAAACGGAGGCCTATCAAGTGATGGCCGACTTTGCCAAAGCGTACCAAGACCTGGCCGGGAAACACGGATTGGAGGATGCCCATTTCAACAGGGGAAGCCAGAATGCACCCGGATATTTTGCCAAATTGGCATCGGGAGATTTCCTGGACGACAAGTTTCCCTCGAAAACCATGCTCAAGGCCATTGAGGATCACACCTCGATGGTGAAAAAATCTGATTTGAACACCCCAGAGGGACAAATCATCGTCAGCGAGGTGGGGGTTCTGCTCGACCGCGCGGAAAAGGAGCGCAAGAAGCAGTGCGCGGTCATCAATTCGGTGGATCTGACACTGCGCAACCTCTATGAACTTCGTCTGCTCGGGCGCATCGAACAGGAAGTGAGCACCATCAACACTGCCAACAACAACTATCTGCTGAGCAACACCCAGAAACTGCTCAACGACCTGATAGACAAACAGGACTCGCCGTTTATCTATGAGAAGACCGGCGCACAGCTGCGGTATATCATGATCGATGAGTTTCAGGACACCAGCACCGTGCAGTGGAACAACTTCAAGGTGCTGCTGGATGACTGCATGGCCCACAACAATGGGTCGCTCATCGTGGGAGATGTGAAGCAGAGCATCTACCGATGGCGAAACGGAGACTGGAGACTGCTGCAAAACCTGACTCCCGAAAACGATAACCGCATACTGATTAAACCGCTCGACACCAACTATCGGTCGAAACAAAACATCATACGGTTTAACAATGCCTTCTTCAAGATTGCTGCCCAAACGACCTCCGATGACGCTTTGGCTGCGCTGCAGGCGCTTGACGCACCGCCGCAATTGCTGCGCGAGGCCCTCGACATTCGCCAGGCCTACGACGACGTGGTGCAAAAGGTATCACCCAAGCACCAGACGGAAGACGCGAGCCGTGCCGGGTCGGTGACCATCAAATTGCTGCCGAGGGATAACTACGAGGCGCAAGTGATAGAAGAGGTGAGTCGGATTCTGGAACATCTGCTTGAAGCTGGCATACCGCCCAAGAAGATTGCCATCTTGGTCAGGAAGAACAATCATATACAACTGTTGGCCAACTATTTCCAACAAAATCCCATCACGGTGAACGGCGAGGCTCAAATGGTGAGGATGGTGTCTGACGAGGCATTCCGACTCGATGCCTCGCTGGCGGTGTGTACGCTTGTAAGGGCCATGCATCTGCTCACGCATCCCGACGACAAACTGGCTGCTGCCGCTCTGGTCAAGGCATACCACAAGATAGGTCATGATGGCGAGGAGACTGATGACAGCCAGTTGTTTGTGGGAAACGACAACCTATTGACCCTTCTACCTGAAGAGATGACCGAACATTGGGACGAGTTGCTCTCTACCCCACTCATCGACATGGCAGAGCAACTCTACCGCATCTTCAGGCTCGACAGGCTCGATGGACAGAGTGCCTACGTCTGTGCATTCTTCGACCACCTCTCCCTCTTCATGCGAAACCACGTGGCCAGTGTGGAGGAATTTATCGAAGAATGGGAGAACAGCATCTCCGGGAAGGCCATACACAGCGATGAGGTGAATGGCATCAGGCTGCTGACTGTACACAAAAGCAAAGGTCTGGAGTTTGACAATGTCATCATCCCCTATTGCGACTGGGATTTGGAGATGCAGGGCGAGGTGCTTTGGATGATGCCGCCAAGCGAACCCTTCAGCCAGCTTCCCGTGGTGCCGGTCAATCTGTATGCCAAGCGATTGCAACGCTCGATCTACAACATCGACTACCAGAGCGAGCATCTGAAAAACTATGTGGACAATCTCAACATGCTCTATGTGGCCTTCACGCGTGCGGGCAGCAATCTCTTTGTCATCGGAAGGAATCAAGCACCCCAATTCCCTTCACTGCTGATTAGGCAGGTTATAGACCATTGTCAAGCCGAATCCGACGGCAAAGCCGAAGACAAAACGCAGGATCCGGAGGTGGAGCCGGCCCTCATGATGCCCAAACACACGGTGGAAGACGACGAAGACGACATCACCACCTTTCGGATTGGGCGTCTGTGTGTGGACGAAGAGACGCACAAGGAGCAAACGCGAAACGTGTTTGAGCAAACGGAAGAAGGCATCAGGACGGCCATCAGGAACTATGAAGCCAAGGCCTGTTTCCGTCAAAGCAACGACAGTGCCGACTTTGTCACCCCCGATGAAGAGATGGAAAGGCTGGAGAAACGGCAGAGCTACATACAGACCGGCAACATTCTGCACACGCTTCTCGCATCGATCCGGAACGTCGACGACATCGACAGGGCCATAGACCAGCTGGAATTTGACGGGGTGTTGTATGACAAACCCATGAACCGCGAGGAGCTGCGCCGCATGATTACCGAGCGAATGCAAACCCAACAGGTGGCCGACTGGTTTGCCCCGACAGGACAGGTCTTTAACGAATGCACCATTCTCTCCTATGATTCTCATTTGGACCGGGTGAGGGAAAATCGCCCCGACCGTGTCATTTGGAACGGAAAGGAGATGGTTGTCATCGATTTCAAGACCGGTAGGGAGCACGAAGAACATCATGTCCAAGTGAGAAACTACATGGATTTGCTGCGTGGAATGGGCTATGCCAGCGTGTCTGGTTATCTGTGGTATATACGCACCAACCGTGTTGTCAGTGTAAAATAGAACAATGAGGTCTGTAAAATAAAGGAAAAAAGAATGACGAAATCATTTCTGCAACATGTGGCCAAGGATATTTTGGCTAAACATCCCGAGGGGTTGAGCGACGTGGCGATCGTGTTTCCGAACAAACGCGCCTCGCTGTTCCTCAACCAAGCGCTCTACGAAGAGGCCGGACGACCGCTGTGGAGCCCTGCCTACATCACCATCAGCGACCTCTTTCGCCAGCACTCCGAATGGAGCGTGCCCGACCAAATACTCCTTGTCTTCAAGCTCTACAACACCTTCTGCCACGTTACCGGAAGCGACGAGCCGCTTGATCACTTCTATTCGTGGGGGCAATTGCTGCTGGCCGACTTCGACGATTTAGACAAAAATATGGCCGATGCCGACAAACTGTTCATCAATTTAGAGGCTTGGCAGGAGATGAAAGACTTCTCCTTCCTGAGTGAAGCGCAACGCGAAAGCTTGGAAAACTTCTTTGGCAAGATGTTCGACAATACCGAGATGCAGCGCCGTTTCAACGACACTTGGAGACATCTGGCCGAGATTTACCACTGCTTCAGGCAGGAACTCCAAACCGAGAAAATGGCCTACGAGGGGATGTTATACCGGCAAGTGGCTGAAACCAAGCATATAGAGTTCCGCTACAAACATTATATTTTCATCGGTTTCAACCTGTTGCAAAAGGTCGAGCAGCAGTTGTTCCGCCGCCTCAAGGCTGAGGGGCGCGCCGAATTCTATTGGGATTACGACAAATATTATATCCACAACAACAGCGAAGCCGGCAAGTATATATCAGGCTATCTTGATAAATTCCCCAACGAACTGTCGCCAACCCGCATCTCCGGAGACCTGTCACACGATGCGGTTTACGACAATATGTCAGCCCCGAAAGACGTGACCTATATCTCTGCACCCACGGAAAACATCCAAGCGAGATACGTTAGCGAATGGCTGAAGCAGGGTGACCGCATCAAAGACGGCAGTCGCACGGCTATCGTGCTGGGCAACGAAAGCCTGTTGGAGACCGTGATTCACTGCCTGCCCGAGGAGGTGGACAATGTAAACATCACCACCGGCTATCCCTTAGCATCATCACCGGTCAGCACCCTGGTTAACGTGCTGCTGAACTTACAACTGCGGGGGAGGGTGGAAAACACCGACAAATACAGGCTGAAATACATCAACCAAGTGTTGAGACACCCCTATGCAAAATATATTTCGGATGACTGCGCCTTGCTTTTGAACGAACTGAACACCCACAAGCACTACTTTCCCACCCGCACACTGCTGACCGGAGAGTACGACGAGGCCATGGCCGACCTGTTTGCCGATGTGAAAGAAGATAACGGCAAGCTGCCTGTGCTGTCGTGGATCGCGGGCATTCTGAAGCGCATTGGCGTGGGCTCGAGGGAGGAGAAAAACCCTTTGATGCACGAGTCGGTATTTAGAATGTACACGCTCATCAACCGTTTGGACGACATCATGATTGCAACCACGGAGAATGCAGGGCTGTCTTATGGGAATATTGATGAGGAGAGCGGAAGGCAGATCGTATCGGTCGCCATCTTGCAACGGCTCCTGACCCAAGTGATACAAAGCACCACAATTCCCTTTCATGGCGAGCCGCTGCTGGGAATCCAGGTGATGGGCGTGCTCGAGACGCGCAACTTGGACTTCGACCATGTGCTGCTGCTGTCGTGCAACGAGGGCAATCTGCCCAAGAGCGTGAACGACGCATCGTTTATTCCCCATTCCCTCCGCGCAGGATACGAACTCACCACCGTGGAAAACAAGGTGGCCATCTATGCCTATTACTTCTATTCGCTGTTGCAACGCGCCGAAGACATTACCCTCACCTACAACAATTCCACCGATGAGGGACAGCGAGGAGAGATGAGTCGCTTTATGTTACAGTTCATGGTGGAGAACGCAGACAGGCAGCATATCAGCTTCAAGACCTTGCAGTCGGGGCAGAGTGTCACCCTAATCCGGCGTCGCCCCATCGAGAAGAATGCCATCATCAGGCAGCAACTCGACTCGATCGACCGTCTTTCACCATCAGCAATCAATCGCTATCTGCGCTGTCAGCTTCAGTTTTATTACAACACCGTGTGCCATCTGCGGGAGGAATCCAACGACGACGAAGATGAAATAGACAACGTGACCTTTGGCAATATCTTTCACCGATCGGCCGAATTGACTTATCTTGACCTGTCCGCCCACTACACCAAGCCCGTCACCTCGGGGGGCATCGACACCTTTCTGAAAGACAAATCCATACTCGACAGGCACATAGACCAAGCCTTTCGGGAAATCCTATTCAAGGTAAACGACAGTAGGTTCTCACCCCAATACAACGGCTTGCAGCGACTCAACAAGAAGGTGGTAAGGCTGTATTTGGAACGCCTCCTGACCTTGGACAAACAGCTTACACCCTTTGACATCCTGACATTAGAGGGAAGTTTTTATGACAACCTGACATTTGAGGTACAGGGTAAACAGCGCACGCTCCGTGTGGGTGGACAGATCGACCGTTTGGACAGAATACAGATGGACGGACAACCGGTGATTCGGGTGGTGGACTACAAGACCGGCCGACCCTTGTCCTCCTTGCCCTCGACGGTCGAAGACATCTTCGAGCCCCAGTATATCGACACCAAGCACACGGCCTATTACCTGCAGGCCTTTCTCTATGCCGGCATCATCCGCCACGGAAAAGAGGCTCGAAAGTCGGTCAACCCGGAACAACTGCCCGTGTCGCCGGCCCTGTTCTTTATCCGGCAAACGGCTTCCGACAACTACAATCCCACCCTTTCGTTCAGCGTGGGGAGGGGCAAACGCGAAATGATCCATGACATCGACACCCGCTACGACGAGTTCATTCAGGATCTGCAAAACCTCATGGGCAGCATTTTCGATCCCGATCAGAGCTTTCTACCCACCGAGGACGGCACGCGATGCATCAGTTGTCCCTACAAGAATATCTGCGGACTGTAACCCCACCCACGCCCAAGGACATGGGCCGTTATGACCACACACGCCGATGTTTGGCACGGTAGTTGCTGGTTATATAGCACATTCAATAGGATAAAACCCAGAAAGGATAAAACATGACCAGTCAATTTTCACCCAAAGTATCAGAAATACTTGCTTTCAGCAGAGAGGAGGCAACTCGTCTGGCCAGCAGTTTTGTTGGGCCGGAGCATCTCCTGCTCGGTATCCTCAGGGAGAAAGGCGGCCCGGTGACAGACCTCCTCAACCGTTTGGAACTCGATATTTCACATATTAAATACGCATTGGAAGAGCGCGTGCGCACCGACCAGGGTGCCACACCGATACATCCAAGCGAAGTCGTCCTCAACGACAAAGCCAACAATATCTTGAAGTTGGCCGTTCTCGAGGCGCGCATTCAGCACACCCAAATCGTAGATGTACAGCACTTGTTGCTCGCCATCCTCCACGACCAAGTGAGCAACGGCGCCAAGGAGGTGTTGGAGGACAACAACTTGGACTACGCGAAAGCCATTCAGCATTTACAGAAAAAGCCCATGACCGACGGTCTGGGACTGCCCGATGAGGACGAGGAAGAGCTTGAAGAACACACGCCGTTCAGCGGCAAAGGTGGGAACGTGCGACTCGCCCGCACCTCCGCACAGCCACAAGGCAAGAGCGACACCCCCTTCCTCGACAACTTCTCGACCGACCTCACACGTGCGGCGACCGAAGGAAAACTCGATCCGGTCGTGGGTCGCGAAAAGGAAATCCAGCGCGTAACCGAAATTCTATGCCGACGCAAGAAGAACAACCCTATATTAATAGGTGAACCCGGAGTCGGCAAAAGTGCCATCGTGGAGGGACTGGCACAGCTCATCTCGAAACGCCTCACATCCCCCGTGCTCTTCAATCGCCGCGTGGTGAGCCTCGACATGACCGCCATTGTGGCAGGAACCAAGTACAGAGGCCAGTTTGAGGAGCGCATTCGGGCGCTGCTGAAAGAGTTAGAGCAAAACCCCGACATCATTGTCTTTATCGACGAGATACACACACTGATCGGCGCAGGCTCCACTCCGGGCAGCATGGATGCAGCCAACATCATGAAGCCGGCCTTGGCCCGCGGCACCATCCAGTGCATCGGAGCCACCACCCTGGATGAGTTTCGCAACTCCATCGAGAAAGACGGCGCACTGGAACGGCGCTTCCAAAAGGTGCTGGTAGAGCCCACGACAAGCGAGCAAACCCTTCGTATTCTGCAGAATATCAAGGAGCGATACGAAGAACATCACCACGTAGACTATACCGACGAGGCCCTCAAGGCCTGCGTCAAGCTCACCGAACGATATATCACCGACCGGTTCTTCCCCGACAAAGCCATCGATGCGCTCGACGAGGTGGGGTCCCGCGTGCACCTGCAACACGCAGAAGTGCCACAGGAAATCACCGACATGGAGAAGCAAATCGAGGAAGTGAAGGTGAAAAAACAGCAGGCCGTGAGCAACCAGAACTTTGAACTGGCAGCAGGATTCCGCGACAAGCAAACCAAGCTGGAGCAGGAACTCGACGACATGCAGCGCCGATGGCAGCAGGGCGATGCCGAGTCGAGGCAGACCGTGACCGACAAAGAAGTGGCCGATGTGGTCTCCATGATGACGGGTGTGCCCGTACAGCGCATGGCCGAGGCCGAAGGAGAGCGACTCAGAAAAATGGGAAGCACGCTCAAGGAGAGCGTGATCGGACAAGACCAGGCCATCGACAAGATGGTCAAGGCCATCCAGCGCAACCGCATCGGACTGAAAGCGCCCAACCGTCCCATCGGTGCATTCATGTTGCTTGGCCCGACCGGTGTGGGAAAAACATACCTCACCAAGAAACTTGCAGAAGTCATGTTCGGATCAGAGGATGCCTTGATACGCATCGACATGAGCGAATACACCGAAGGCTTCAACGCCTCGCGACTCATTGGAGCCCCTCCGGGATACGTGGGCTACGAGGAGGGCGGACAGCTCACCGAGCAGGTGCGCCGACATCCCTACTCCATCGTGCTGCTCGACGAGATTGAGAAGGCACACGGCAACATTTTCAACCTGTTGCTTCAGGCGCTCGACGAAGGTAGGCTGACCGACGGCAATGGCCGCACCGTGGACTTCCGCAACACCGTTATCGTCATGACTTCGAATGCCGGAACACGCCAACTCAAGGAGTTCAGCCGAGGCGTGGGATTCAATGCCGGCGGCATATCCAATGCCACCAACATGGACGAAAAGGACAAGGAATATGCACGCTCGATTATCCAAAAGAGTCTGAGCAAGCAGTTCTCGCCCGAGTTCCTCAACCGCTTGGACGAGATCATCACCTTCGACCAGCTCGGACTGGATGCCATCAAGAAGATCATCGACATCGAACTCCGCGGACTCTACAAGCGCATCGGCGATTTGGGCTACACGGTTCAGCTCACAGACAAGGCCAAAGAGTTTGTGGCCACCAAGGGCTACGATATTCAGTTTGGTGCCCGCCCGTTGAAACGAGCCATCCAAACCTATATTGAGGACGGCATTTGCGAGCGCATCCTCTCCGGAAAGGTTAAACCGGGAGACACCATCTCGATTGGAAAGGTTCCGGGAAAAGACGAGCTAAGCTTTAAAACCGGAACCCAGCAACCAGCTTAAGGAGAGGTTCAGGCGCACTCGCCGACACCACGGCCATGAGCCGTAACACCAACACGGTCTGCACACAACCCCGTCAGGGAATGTGTACAGACCGTTTTTTCATACCGCTGCGGACTGTCCCCGTCGTCTGCCTCATTCGTTTGAAACATCCTGACAAAACCTTCTCCAAATTTCGCGTATTTCAAAACAAATGATCGGTCGAGCCAAATACGCGAAATTTGACGCTATTTTATATCCGTCTGTTTTTCAGAAACTTATACTCGCCACCGCTTTTCCGTCTCTCAGCCAACGCTTTTTTGCCCTGCCATCAAGGCCTGATCGCCGGGTGAAAGAGCCCCAATCGCAACCCGGCTAAAGCTTTGTCGCCCCGCCACGAGGCCGTTCTCGCATGGCCATTAGGGTTTAACGGCGGCACTTTGTGGCTTTTATCGTTTTAAAACCGAGTTTTTCCCAAGAAAACATGGCGCATTTTTTTCTGGAGCAAAGAAAATTCGACACCCCGAAAAAGTGAAGTTTTTTTGACACTGCGTAAACCGTACACCCCACTCGACAGGGTTGCTCCATGCAAAAAACACGGCAAAGATTTTGGAGGAATCGAAAGAATGATTATCTTTGCGTATATTTAGTAAAGAGATGACACGGGAAGAAGATATTAAAAATGCCGTCGAAGTATTGAAGCAAGGCGGCGTTATTCTGTACCCCACCGACACCGTATGGGGCATTGGCTGTGATGCCACGAATGCAGAGGCAGTGGCAAAAGTATATAGGATTAAGAAGCGCGACGATTCCAAGGCACTCATATGCTTGGTCGACTCGGATGCACGCCTGCAGCGCTATGTGCGCAACGTGCCGGCCATAGCGTGGGACCTGCTGGACGTTGCCGACAAGCCCACCACCGTGATTCTCGACGGAGCCGTGAACCTGGCTCCCAACCTCATTGCAGAAGACGGAAGCATTGCCCTACGCATCACGAGTGAGCCTTTTTCCAAGGAGCTGTGCTACCGTTTCCAGAAAGCCTTGGTGAGCACCAGCGCAAACATCAGCGGCGAGCCGCCCGCACAAAACTACAAGGATATCTCGGAGGAGTTGCTCAACAGTGTGGACTATGTTTGCTATTCGCGCCGCAACGAACACAAGCCCCATACCCCAAGCTCCATCATCAAGCTTGGTCCGTCGGGCGAAGTTACCGTCATCCGGTAACCCCACGTAGCGACTTTAGACCAACAACGACAACGTGATTAGAAAGCTTATAATCTGGACCAACCGGAATCTGACCGACAAGCAGATGACCTGCATCCTCGCCTTTATCATTGGCATATTGGCGGCGGTGGCGGCATATTTGCTTCACGCACTGATACACCTCATCCAGCGTCTCATCACCCACGGAGCCTTCGTCGAGCAAGTCAACTGGCTCTATCTTGTCGTTCCGGTTGTGGGCATCTATCTCACATCGCTTTTTATCAAATATGTCGTGCGCGACAACATTTCGCACGGCATCACACGCGTGCTCTACGCCATATCCACCAAGAACTCGCTCATCCGCGTTCACAACACTTGGACTTCGCTGGTGGCATCGGCCATTACCATTGGTTGCGGAGGATCGGTGGGAGCCGAGGCTCCAATCGTGCTCACCGGGTCGGCCATCGGTTCCAACCTGGGTCGGCTCTTTAAGCTGAACCGCCGCACGGTCATGGTACTCGTGGGCTGCGGCGCGGCGGCAGCCATTGCCGGAATATTCCAGGCTCCCATCGCCGGATTGGTGTTCACGCTCGAGGTGCTCATGATCGACCTCACCATGGGTTCGCTCGTCCCGATACTCATTGCCAGCATCACGGCACACATTTTCTCATACCTATTCAACGGCTCCTCCGCCCTGTTCTCCTTTCAATTGGACAGTGCCTGGAGCGTGGATCGCGTGCCCGGCACCATACTCCTGGGCGTGTTCTGCGGACTGATGAGCCTATACTTCATACGCATGATGACCTTCTGCGAGGACAAGTTTGCCCAGATGAAGAAGCGCCCGTACGACAAGTTGTTCATCGGCGGACTGGTGCTGAGTTTGCTCATCTTCCTCTTCCCTTCGCTCTATGGCGAGGGCTACAACTCGATCGCCATCTTCATGGAAGGAAAAACCGAGGCCGACTGGAGCCAGGTGATGAACGGGTCGCTGTTCTACGGCCACCCGGAGTTGCTGCTTGTCTATATTGCCCTGGTGATGCTCACCAAGATTATTGCCACCTCGTCGACCAACGGAGCCGGCGGTTGCGGCGGTACATTTGCCCCCTCGCTGTTTGTCGGC
>QWCK01002488.1_pt1 | contig 23059 bp, 13 predicted proteins | sample 1972571 | NCBI WGS metagenome assembly QWCK01 (sample SAMN09866710, study PRJNA288562) | Human gut metagenome isolate term2_stool, whole genome shotgun sequencing... | isolation source: gut | host: Homo sapiens | place: USA: California | reverse complement strand
AGCAGAAAATGAAAATTTAAATGCTGAAATCGAAAAGCTTAAAGCAGAAATCGAAGCTCTTAAAGGTCAAGTTGCTGAAAAAGATAAAACAATTGCAGATAAAGATAACACAATTGCTGACTTGAACAAAAAGGCTGAAGATCTTCAAAAAGAAATTGAAGACCTTAAAAATCACGTAGATGATTTAGATGCACTTATTGCAAAATTAAAGGCTGAAAAAGACGGATTAACAAATGAAATCAACAAAGCAAATGAAGATTTAGACAATGCAAAGAAAGATTTGGAAGCTCTTAAAAAAGAACTTGAAGATGCTAAGGCTAAGGCTGAAACTGAAAAGAAAGCACTTCAAGACGAACTAAATGCTGAAAAAGCAAAACTTGCAGAACTTAACAAGGAAATTGCTAAGAATGAAGAAGATAAGAAAGCACTTCAAGATGAATTAAATACTGAAAAAGCAAAAGCTGATGCAGATCAAAATAAAATTAAAGAACTTGAAGGAAAAATCGCAGACAAAGACAATGAAAAGAAAGCACTTGATAACGCTAAGTCAGAACTTGAAAACAAGGTAGCTGAAAAGACAGCTGAGCTTGAAGCTAAAGATAAAGAAATCGCTGACTTAAATACTAAGATTGCAGAAAAAGAAGATGCTATTAAAGCATTGGAAGAAAAGATTGCAAAACTTGAAGCTGAAAAGAAAGACCTAGAAGATAAAATCAAGGCTCTTTTAGATAAGGACACAAAGAAAGATGATTATATCAAAGAACTTCAAGATGAACTCGCAAAAATCAAGAAAGCATTAGAAGAAGCAAAAGCTAAGGAAGGTATTCCAAGCGATAAGGTTGCTGAAGATATGAAAGCTCTGCAAGACCAAATTGCTAAACTTCAAAAAGAACTAGAAGATGCAAAGAAAACTCCTGACAAGAAAGACAATACCGAAGATAAGAAACCAGCACCTGAAAAGAAATTTGCAGTTTCCGACTTAAAAGACGGTGACGATAAAGTAGAGATTACTCTTCCTGACGGAATTGAAGCCGGAGATAAAGTTACTGTTACAAAGAATGGTAAAAAAGTCGGAGAAAAAGTTTTAACAAATGTAGATATTAAATCAGGTAAGACAGTAGTCGATTTAACTGAAAGAGTTAAACCGGGAGATACTGTAGTAACGACAATTGTTGGAAAAGATGGAAAAGAAAAGGCTTCAAGCTTTGACGGAGTGAGAGAACTCACAGATGCTGAAGTAAAAGCTAGATTAAAGAAACTTATTGATGAAGCTAGAGGAATTAGAAATCCTAGCGATGAACTCAATAAGGCTTTAGATAAAGCAATTGATGTAACTTACGATAGATATGCTACAATCAACGAATACAAATGGGCTATTGAAGATCTCGAAAGAGAACTAGATAGAATCAGACACGCTAGAAACAACAGATTTAAATTGGAACTCAATGCCGAACCAAAAGTAGGCGATACTAAGTTTGAGGGAACAACTCAAACAAAATGGTATGTAGACGCTTTTGTAAATGGCAAGAGAGTAGCATACACTCAAGCTGATGCAAGAGGAAACTTTACAATTACACTTAAAGAAGCTTTAAAGGCTGGAGATAAATTCAGATTATTCTCAGTTGACCCAAGAAATGATGACGATTATACAGAAGCAGAATGGAAGCTCACTGAAGATAAAAAATCTGATGATAAGAATTCAAAAGTTGTTATCACTGATGAAATGCTTAAAGGTCAAGGACTTGACCCTAAAGAATTAGTTATCTTCCCTGTTGGACAACTTTTCTATAACATCGTTAAGGGTGGAGAAAAGACAACTGTTAATATGGATGCACGTTCATATAACGACAACGGAAGAATTATGATGCCTATGAGATATGTTGCTTATGCAATGGGCTTTAACGTTGAATGGGATAACAATACACGTGAAGCAGTTTTCACAAATAACAGCAACCCTGTACTTCCTAAGAGAACTATTAGAGTTCAAATTGATACAGGAAAGGTTTATGACACAGAAGGAAATGTATATAACTTCGACAGAAAACCTGTAAATATCAATGGAAGAATTCACGTATCAATCAGCAACGTAGCTAAAGCTTTCGGAGCAACAACAGGTTACATTACAGATGGCGTTGACCAAACAATTGAGTGGGATCAAGCTAAACAAGCAGTTTATGTATTTAAATACGTTAAATAATAAGGAGATAGAATGAAAAAGAATAAAAGAAATTTTTTAAGAGTGGGAAGAAACTTCCTGCTCTTTTCTTTTACTCTTTGTTCTTTGTCGCTTCCTCACGTAAAAGCTATGGATTTAGCGGACAATAAGGGAGTTGTAGACGATATTTATAAAAATAGCTTTAACGATGCAACCAATAATGTTGACGAGTTAATGAAACCTAAAACAGGAGACGAAGCTCCCAATTTCGAATATAAAAGAGGAGTTAAAACAAACGAAGGCTCTGTAATAGACGCAGAAAATATTCCAACCACAAGCACGATCGATATTAATGATTTAAATTCAAAAGTGCAAAAAACTGAGCCTAAAAAAACTCCGCTTGTTTCAGGTGGAAATCGTAAAGCTACAAATATCATAGCGACACTTCCAAGCAAGTCCAGGGGAACAATTATTGAAAACGTTAATGAAAACGCTGAAGATATAACCCCGAAAGATGAGCCGGAGGAAGAAGTAAAAGAAGAAGTAAAAGAAGAAGCTGAAAAACAAAAAATTCCTATGAGACAATTTTTAACTTTTACTACACAAGGTGGAAAAGAATTTCACTTAATTGTCAATTATGACAAAGAGGGAAATGAACAAGTTCAAATGCTCACTGAAGTATCTGAACAAGACTTATTGAATTCCATTGAGGGCGAAAGTGTAGAAGATAAAAGACGTCAAGCTGAAGAAAAGGAAAGGCTTGAAAGAGAAATTGCAGAGGAAAGAGCAAAACAAGAAGCTGAAGAACTGAAAAGAAAACAAGCTGAAGAAGCAAATAAACCAAAGAAAAAAACACCTTGGCTTATGTATTTAATAGGCTTATTAGCAGTAGCCGGAATGGCATACTATCAGTTTGTTTATAAGAGACAAAACGATAGTCATGATGACGGCGAAGATTATGATGACTACGATGATGAGGACTATGATGAATAATGTTTCGCTTAGTGGTCGCATAGTTACTGAAATATGGAATCATAGAACTCCTACAGGCAAAAGTGTAGTTGACTTTATTATTGCAGTTCCAAGAAATTATAAAAATAAAAACAATTCAGTTGATTCTGACTTTATAAAGATAAAAGCCTGGAACAACAAAGCTGAAAATATACTTAAATATTTTTCAATAGGAAAACGCATTAATATTTCCGGTGATGTTAGAACAGATGTTTACGATAAAGAAGGAACCAGAATTTACGACACTTATATCAGAGTAAGAGATTTTGATTTTGTAGATTATAAAGAAGATAAAAACAAAGAAATAGAAGATAGAGAAATTAGAAGAAATAATAATTTTATAAGAACGGATGAAGAAATTCCGTTTTAAAAGAAAGGAGGAAAAATGAATATATTAAATAGTGTATTTTTAGGTGTCGCAGATGCCGGTACAGTTGCAACAACAGTTGAAAACTTATTTGGTGTAGTTAAAATTATTTTATCTGTACTCGGAATGTGGTATATCTTTAGTGGATTCGTAGCTGTGGCAGACGGGCAAAAAGAAGATAATCCTAATGCTAAATCCAGAGGCTATAGAGAAGTTGCTTCTGGAGTGGGGATAATTCTTGTAGCCTGGATTGGAGTACCTGAAATCGTTAAGTTTGTTAAAGAACAAATTTCATCGGCGGGTGCAACTGGAGCATTAGTATTACCACCGTTTATTAGATAGGATTTTAATTATGATGAATTTATTTATGTTTTTAAGTAAATTCCCATTATTGTTGGTTTTTGGCATAGATAAGTGGATGAAAGATGGGCAGATAGAAGCTATAACAAATAATATTCAAAAAATTCAAGAAATGTCGGGCAATGTTTTAACTCAAGCCGGACAGCAACTTGGAGAAACCCCGCAATCGTTTAATGCCGGGGTTTTCTCTATTCTTGAAAAAATAACAAACAATATTTTAGTTCCAGTCGGTATATTAATTTTATCGTGCTTGATGTTTTATGAACTAATTGATTTAATTCTACAAAAAAACAAGGTTGATGAACCTATTGATTATAGATACATTTTAAAGTGGCTTTTTAAAGTTGTTTTAGGGGTTATTGTACTTTCAAACTCTTGGACTATAGTAAATGGCATAATGGGATTTTGTCAATATATAATCTCAAGCGTCAGCAATTTGGTTTCAGGAGAAATTAATGAGTCAACGGTAACATCTTTAGATGCCTTTGCTCAACAACTGGAAAGCTATTCGACCTGGACACTTGTATGGTTTAGCGTTCTTACATTTACAGCTAATTTGTTTACCTATATATATAAGTTAATAGTGCCGATTTTCGTATTTTTAAGAATTTTTGAAATCTATTTGTTATTGTCTGCATCTCCAATCCCGATGTCAAGCTTTATGAATAAAGAATTTTCGGCTATGGGTGTAAATTACCTTAAAAGAATATCTGCTAAAGGTTTGCAAGCGGTGTTAATGCTTGTAGTTTTAGCAATGGGAGCTGGGCTTCAAAGTCAACTCCTATCTGCACAAGCCGGAGAAATTGGAACAGCTATAGGAAATATTTTCATAGGAAATATTGTACTTTTAATTATGCTTGCAAAAACCGGAGGGGTTGCAAATGCAATTATGGGAATTTAGAAAGAAAGGAAAAAAATAATGTTTAATAAAAGAGAAAAAAAGAAAGGAATGTGTGTAGGTTTTTTGACCGGACTTATATCTGCTGTTGGGCTTTATGTAGTTGTGAATAAAGCAGAAAAACAAGTCAGAAACATTATAAAATGCGAAATTCTCGACCGAGAAACATTTCTTGATTATCAAAATGATGATGAATTTAATTAAGGCAAGGTGATTGAATGGCTAACTTTGCAAGAATACCGGGCGATTTGACTGTTGTAAACTCAAAGGCACTATTTGGCTTAACTAAAAGACAGCTGATTGGAGTTCTTTTAGGAATAACTGTTGGGTTGCCCGTATTTTTTTTAATAAAAAAATATAGCGATATGACAACAGCTAGCTTCGGAGCATTTATAGTTGCTGGACCTGCACTTGCTTCGGGCTTTATAAAAATTAATGGACTAAGCTTTGATGAATATATGAAGATATTGCTCAAAGCAAAAGTGACTCCAAGCATTAGAATATATAAAACGGAAAACGCTTGGGAGTATTTTGAAAAATTAAAACTTAGGGAGGAAAAGAATGGCAAAAAAAATAGAAAAGAATCAAAAGCCAAGAAGAAAAAATAAAGCTCCTGTAAAAAATAGATCAGTTAATAAAAATAGAAATTTAAGCAAAAGAACAACAAAACCTGGACTGTTTCAGAAGTTTTTTTATAAAAAAGTTCCGACAACAGTACAAGATACAATTAAGTATCAAAGAATTTGTGAAGATGGAATTTGTCAGATAGATGAAAAAACATACTCTAAAACAATTAATTTTAAAGATATTAACTACGTTTTAGCTAAAGATGAAGATCAGGCGAAAATATTTGGCGATTACTCAATGTTTTTAAACTACTTTGATAGCTCTATAGACTTTCAGTTAACGTTCTTAAATAGGATTGGGCAAATAAGTACAGAACACTCAATAAATATTGAACCTCAAAATGATAATTTCAATGATATTAGAATTGAATATAAAAGCATGATTGAAGAGCAGATGAAAAAGGGAAATAACGGTCTTGTTAAGGATAAATATATTACTTTTTCGGTTGTTTCTAATAATATGCAACAAGCAAAACAAAGGCTCGAGAGAATTGAAATTGATCTCTTAAATAAATTTAAAACATTGGGTGTTTCGGCAAGCCCACTAAACGGCAAGGAAAGGCTCGAACTGCTTTATAGAGTAATGAATACAGATAAACCATATTATCCATTAAATTTCGATTGGAATAACTTTAAAAAATCGGGAGAACATACTAAAGATTACATTGCACCAAGTTCGATGGTTTTCAATAAAAACGATTATAAGCTTGGAGATACCTGGTGTGAAACTGTTTATTTTAATTTGACAGCACCGGAAATTCCTGACACGATTCTTTCAGATTTGCTCGAAATGAATTCTGACCTTGTTGTGACTATGCACGCTCGAAGCGTAGACCAGCTTGAAGCAATAAGAAAAGTAAATCAAAAGCTTACGGATCTAAGAGCTGTAAAAATTGACCAACAAAAAAAGGCAAGTATGCAAGGGTATGATCCAAATATCATTTCTGCAACGCTTGAAAAGAACACTGAGGATACTGAGGAATTTCTTAATATGCTTCAAGACAGAAATGAACGAATGTTTATGGTGACGATAAGCATTACCTGTAGTGCAAAGACAAAGAAAGAACTGGATAACAGTGTTTTTGCAATAAAAGGTGTTATACAAAAACATAACTGCACAATGAGAAAACTTGACTATCTTCAAGAAGATGCATTTGTAAGTATGTTGCCTATTGGGAAAAATTATCTGACAGTTAAAAGAGCAATGACAACGACAGCACTTGCCATTTTTATTCCGTTTACGACACAAGAGCTTTTTTATCCTGGTGGAACTTATTACGGACTTAATGCTGTGAGCAATAATATTATCCTCGCGACCCGAAAAGCATTACAAAACCCGAACGGTCTAATTTTAGGTGTACCTGGTTCAGGTAAGTCTTTTAGTGCTAAAAGAGAAATAACAGATACATTTTTAAGAAGTCAAGACGATATTCTTATTTGCGACCCTGAAGCCGAATACAGACCACTTGTCGAAGCTTTAGGCGGTCAAGTTATTAATATCAGCATTAATTCTAAGAATTTCATCAACCCTTTGGATATTAATGCCAACTATGGCGGGAGTGACGCTAAAGGGCTTCAAGAAGCAATTAGCGTTAAATCGGACTTTATTATTTCTTTAATGGACTTAATTGCCGGTGGAAAATTTGGATTGTCAGCAGTTGAAAAATCTGTTGTAGACAGATCGGTTAGAAACATTTATAGGAAATTTTTGGAAAATCCTATTGAAGAAAATATGCCTTTACTTGAAGATTTGTATATGGAACTTAATTCTCAAAGAGAAGAAGATGCAAAAAGGCTTGCAACAGCCCTTGAACTCTATGTAAAAGGCTCGCTAAAAGTATTTAACAACCATACAAACGTAGACTTAAACAACAGAATTGTATGTTATGACATAAAGGACTTAGGGGACGCTTTAAGAAAAATCGGTATGCTGATTGTACAGGATAACGTTTGGGAAAAAGTTTCCAGAAATAGATTTAGTGGAAGTGGTAGAAGCACTTGGTACTATATTGACGAGTTTCACTTATTGCTTGCAGAAGAACAGACTGCTACCTACAGTCTTGAATTCTGGAAAAGATTTAGAAAATGGGGCGGAGTTCCAACTGGAATTACTCAAAACGTCAAAGATTTCTTAGGAGCTAAAGGAAAAGAAAGTATTTTCGATAACTCAGAATTTATATATCTATTAAATCAAGCTCCTGGAGATAAGGAAATTCTTGCTAAAAAGCTTAATATCTCCGAGCAACAACTTTCGTTCATAACCAATTCTGAACAAGGAGCCGGACTTTTGAAATTCAGCAATACTATAATTCCTTTCAGAGATAGATTCCCTAAAGAAACTAAACTCTATAAGCTAATGACTACGAAGCCTAACGAACAGGAATAATTGAGGAGGTAAAACTTGTCAAAAAAAGAATTTCAAGACGATAAAAAACAGTTTGGACAATTGAATAAATCTAACGATTTAGATAATAAAAAAGAATTTGGGGATAAGTCTTATGTATCGACAAGTAAAAACCATTTAAAAAGTGACGAAACAAAAAATATTTTATCCCCAAATAAACCGTCTGAATCAAGTAAAGAAAACATCAATGATAGTTTTGGAATTTCTTTAAAGCGGAGAATGGAAATTATCATTGAAAATAAAGATAAAATCATCAATTTCAATGAAGAACAAAGAAAGCTCGAAGAATACTATTATGATTTAGAAGAAAATAATTATGATGAATATTACTCAGGCTCTGATTCTGATTATTCGGAAGAAGATAATGAGCGTTTAGACGATGATAATCCAAAATCAAATAGTAAATATTATTCAAGGAGCAGTTCAAGTGAAAGTGAAAAAGAAAATATAAATAGCAAAAAATATTTTTCACAATCAAAAAATACTGCTACTTATAATGAAAATGTATCAAGTGGATCGGACAGAGAATTTGGTTCATCTACCGACAAAAGGTATGTAAGCAATTTTGACAGCAAAACATTTATTGGAGAATTTGCTGATTCTGTTTCATCTCCTTATACTTTTTCTCAGGCTGAAAGAAAAAAATTCAGAAACAAAGCTTTTAAATATGAGAAAAAAGTCAGAGAAAATCCAGTTGAAAAAGCGTGGCAAGATGCATTAGAACGCAAGCATTTAGGGTTTATTATTACAAATCCAAGTATAGACAGAAGAATTGATAGAGCGGATAGAAAGTATAAAAAGCTTTATAATAAAATAGATAAACTTGATTGGCACGATCCTATGGGGGTTAGGGGCAGTAGAATTGCAAAAAGATATTTAGATCACCATGGAACATATTACGGTGACAGAAATTCAATACAAAAAGATTTCAGCCAAAAGTTAAGTAGTTCCGCTTTAAACGTTTATAAGGTTGCAAGAAATGCTAAAAACATTAAAGAAGCTACAATTTCCGGTCTTATTGCTTTTAATATTTTTAGAAACACCGGACAAGTAAAAGACTTATTTATTAATAACCAATTGGTATACAGTTCAGGAAGAACGGTTATAAAAGCCCCGAGTCACTTGACTGATTATTTATATAATAAATCAAAAACACATTTTGATGCTTATGGAAGTAACGACCTAGAAAGTGAATTATTCGACAAGGTAGAAAATCAATTCTTTGTAAAAAGAAATAGATTCAGAAGTCGGCATGCACGCAAAAGAAAAAACTTGACCGATAAAAAGAATTATCTATCTCAGACCAAGATTAAAATGCAAAATAAAGCTTATTTTAACCAGATGATGAGCAAAGATGATAGCTACTTAGGTTCAGGAAAAATAGAGAGATCTTTAAATAAAAAACAAATAAAAAGAAAAAAGAAAAAAGAACTTCTAAAAAAACGTAAGAAGTTTAATTCGGTTAAGTGGTATAAAAAGTTTAAAGAACGTTATAAGCAATCAAAAGAAGCAATAAAGAAAATTATTTATTTTATGAAATCTAAAGGCTTTCTAATAGCGTTACTTATATTCTTTATATTAATTTTCGTTGGCAGTTGCTTCAGTTGCGTAAGTGGCTGTACAGGTGGACTGATGGGCTCATATAATGGCAATTGGCAGACGGAAAACGAAAGCGATGCTACTAAAGTCGAAGAATGGTATAAAAATGCGGAATATGAATTTTATCAAAGCTTGGGCGGTATAGAAGATGAATATCCCGATTATGATGAATATAACTACGCAATAGATCCGGCAACTCACGACTATATTGCATTGTGTAGCTATTTAACGGCAAAGCTTGAAAAATGGAGCTATGAAGATGCAATTCCGTACTTGGAAGAACTTTTTGAAGCTCAGTATCAGTTAGAGCTTACAGAATCAATAAGGTATGATAGCGTGCCTGTAAGAGATGGAAGCTCCGGCTCTTATGATGAGGACTTGGAAGAAGTTAAAATCTTAAATATTAAAGTTATTAATAACGGACTTGAGAATTGTAAAGAGTTTTACAAAAGCTTGCTAGATGCTGATCGACTTGATTGGTTTGAGGATATGTATAAATTAATTGGTAACAATGCTTCTATTACTCCGCCTTGTGACGGTTGGGAAGACACAATAACTAGACCGTTCGGATTTAGTCTTGTGGATAAAACATATAAGGATTACATTACTTTAGGTCAATTTAAAGGGGCTGTCAAAGCTCCGTTCTACGGAGAAGTTGTTGCTAAAGGCGAAAACTCAATCACTGTAAGAGATGATTCTACAAATATTGAAATTGAATATATGAATAATATGTATTCATCGCTCCCGATAGGAGCCAGAATAAAAAGCGGAGGAGATTTAGGACAGGCTTCAGGGCTTCAGATAAGAATGACAACTCCTAGCGGTAATGTTCTTAATCCGGCATATTATTTACAAAGAAGTAATTACAATGAGGAATCCGGAACTTACGAAGAAACGAGCGACGTTACAACCTGGAACCCATCAACGGGAGATATGAAAGATTTAGATATTCCAGTTGAGGGGGAAGATATGAAAAAAATAATGAAACTTTATCAGAAGTATAAAGGAAGTTGCTATCTTTTAGGAACTCAAGGAAATACTCGTGGAACTCAAACGATAATAGGAGATAGAGGGAAAAGACCTTATCAATACTATAGCGACTATTGGTTTGACTGTTCAGGACTTGTATGGAGATTATTCAATGAATCTGGAGTTAAAAAATTCCAAAGAAGTAATGCGGCGACATATTATACCTGGTGCAATGTATTTAGCTCAATGAAAATGGCAAAGCCGGGCGACTTGGTATTCTTTAGGGATACAACAGGACCGGGTAGAGGAATTACTCACGTAGGGATTTATATAGGTGAGGGCAAATTTATTCACAGTAGTAAATATAACCCTAACAAGCCTTTTACTTCAGAAACCGGAATAGATAACGTTTACGGTGCATATTGGAAAGACCACTCACCGTCTTTTGGTAGGCTTCCATAATTAAAAATAAAAAGAGGGTAAAATAATGGATGTAAATAAAGATTTAGAAAGAATGGAAAGAAAAGAACAAAAAGCATTAGAAAGATATGAGAGAGATAAGGAAAAAGCGGAAAAGTCGAAACAAGCTCTAGAAGCAGTCCGCTTGGAAAGAGAAGATTATAAAAAACAAAATTTATATAATATTTATGAAGCTTGCAATATAGATTTTGAGGATTTTATAGATATGCTAAATATTGTTGTGGAAGAAAATAATGGAAATAATGATAAAGGCGAGATAGAAAGGTAAAAAAATGAAATTAGTAATTGCAGAAAAACCAAGTGTCGGAGTGTCGATTGCAAAAGTTTTAAACGCAAATGATAGACAGAATGGATATTATGAGGGTTCAGGATATATCGTTACTTGGTGTGTAGGACACTTAATAGCATTAAGCGATCCTAATTCATATGGAGATTATAAAGTTTGGAAAATTAGAGATTTGCCTATAATTCCATGTACTTGGAACACAGAAGTTTCAGCAAGCACGAAAGCACAATTTAATATAGTTAAAAGCCTTATGCTTAGAAAAGATGTAGATGAAATTGTTTGTGCAACAGATGCCGGTAGAGAGGGGGAGCTTATTTTCAGGCTTGTTTATGATAAAGTTAATCCTGGTAAACCGTATAAAAGATTGTGGATTTCTTCAATGGAAGATGTGGCTATAGAAAAAGGCTTCCACAATCTTAAAGACGGTAAAGATTGTGAGAACCTATATCGCTCTGCAATTGCAAGAGCAAAAGCTGATTGGCTTGTGGGCTTTAATCTTACCAGATACTATACTTGCCTATATAACAGCTCCGGACTTCTTTTAAATGTCGGCAGAGTGCAAACTCCGACACTAGCCCTTATAGTTGACAGAGATGAAAAAATTGAAAATTTTAAAGTTGAAGATTTCTATTATTTGCAAGGAGCTTTAGGCGATCTAAAAATAAAATCTGAAAGGTATGAAAGTAAAAATAATTGTGATGAAGATTTGTCCAGGATAATTCATTCGGAAACTATATGCACGAAGTCGGACACAAAAGATATTACCGTTAAATCGCCTTTACCGTACGATTTAACGACTTTACAAAGGGAGGCTAATAGAAAGATAGGGTTTACCGCTGAAAAGGCTTTAAACGTATTACAAAGCCTATATGAGAAGAAGCTGGTGACCTATCCTAGAACTGACAGCAAGTATTTGACAAAAGATATGAGAGAAACTGCAATAAAAATTGCGGAAGCTTATGGGTTAAGCGATATTTCGCCGGATAAAATTATTGACGACAAAAAAGTTAGTGACCATCACGCTGTTATACCTACGCTTTCTTCAGTACAGCTGATTAAAAGTTTAAGTTTAAACGAAGATGAACTAAAAATATTTGAACTAGTAAAATATAGGTTTTTAAAATCGGTTTCTCCAAACGGTATTGATGTTAAGACAGAACTGGAGTTTGAAAATTCAAATATTTTATTTAAGACTAATGTTAAGCTTATTAAATCGGAGGGCTTTAGAACTGTTGGTAAAAACTATGAAGATAAACCAAATGAAGAAGATAATTACATTTCGTCTTTTGATAATGAGTTTATCGTAGGCAATAGGTATGATTTTAATTATAGTGTTGAAACAGGTAAAACAACTCCACCAAAGTATTATACTGAGGATACTCTTTTGTCAAGTATGGAAAAAGCTGGCAATGAAGATCTTGACAAAGATTTAGATACTGAAAAAAGTGGAATAGGAACTCCAGCGACAAGAAGCGGTATAATTGAGAAGCTAATATCAAGCGGATATGTTAAAAGAGTAAAGAAAGATTTAAAATCAACGGATATAGGTAGAGAGCTGGTTAAAATGGTTCCTGAAAGCTTGAAGTCGGCAAAGACAACCGCAGATTGGGAGAATAAACTTACATTGATAAGTATGGGCGAACTTGACGAAGAAGCCTTTATATCGGACATTATCAAAGCGACTATAGAAGTAATTTCAGAAAAGCCTAGTTATAATCCTGAATTTGCTTCCAGCAAAACCGTTCTTGGAAAATGCCCGAGATGTGGTGGAAATATATATTTAAATAATAAGTTTTACGTTTGTGGCAAAAACTGTGGATTTAAAATATATAAAGATAATTTATTTTTTAAAAACAAAGGAAAGAAGCTCACAGATTCTATGATTAAAGAAATATTGGAAAAAGGAAAGACCTATGTTCAAGCTCTTACAAGCAAAAACGGTAAAAAATATAACGCATATGTAAAAATTGTGGATGCCGGAAAATATATAAACTTTGAGATGGAGTTTGAAAATAATAGGTAAAATAGGGTATAATTACAATATGGAGGTGGATATATGAGATATATCTTTATGAATAAAAACACACCTATTTTAGAGTGTGAGATAAGAGAAAACGGAGATTTGTTAAATATATACGATGAATATAATCTTAAATATTTGCCTTTTGGACTTAATAAAAAGAATTCTAAACTAGTAAATGAAGTTTCTAACTGGATGAAAGGAAGAATTATTCCGGCTAGCAGAAAAAATCTATACCACATTCTTGAAAGTTTAAAAATACAAAACACAAGAGAATTGCCGGTTAACAGTTTATGGCTATCTTTGTCCGACCAATATTGGTTTAAACCAAAAGACTCAAATATTGAATGGAAAGATGTTAACTTCTTTGAAAACGAGTTTTCAGATGATGTAGGGAAAATTATTGTTGGTGGCAATGTAGATAACCCTGACTTATTTTCGCCAAACAATACGTCGGATGGTTATTTACCAAAAAAATGGATACTAAAAAACGGAGAGAGACTTCTTTTAAAGGGTGGAGAGCTTCCTAACTTTCAGGAACCGTATAATGAGGTAATTGCTTCAGAATTAGCAAAACGCTTAGATATGAATTATGTTGAATATAAGATAGTAACAGATGATAACGTTGTTTATTCGGCTTGCAAAAATATGATTAATACAAATGAGGAAATAATTCCGGCTATGTATTTAATCGAGAGCGAAAATAGGGCAAACGATGTTTCTCCTTACAATCACTATCTTAGATTGTGTGAAAAATATGGACTTAGAAACGCAAGAGAAGAACTCGAAAATATGATTATACTTGACTATATAATGGTTAATGAGGATAGACATCAGAGGAATTACGGAGTTATCAGGAATGTAGAAACACTTGAGTTTGAAAGAGTAGCACCTATTTTTGACACAGGCTTCAGCTTACTATATAATAGAAATACAGAAAGCATAAATCCGAACGGTCTTGGCATTAAACCAAAAGGCTTCACAAGCACTTTTGCTAAATCTTTAGAGCTTATTAAGGGCTGGGACAGATATGATTTTTCAAAATTAAATGATGTTCCTGAAATGATGAGAGAAGTTCTTAATAATCATCTACCTACCGCAAGAATAGACAAGCTCACAACTGTTATTAAAAATAGGGTTGAAGATTTAGTATATGAACAAGAAAAGAGCTTAAATGTATCTATGGGTGTTAAAAAATCGTTAGTATCGGAATTAAAAGACATGGAAAATTCTATTGATGAAAGGAACGACAAAAAATCAAATAAAAATATTGATAAATCAGGCGAACGAGATTTGTGAAAGAACGATATAGATATTAAAACGCTTCCAAAGCATTTACAAGTTTCAATAAACGGTTTTTTAGATGCTAAAAAATCAGGAGATGACATATTGGAAGCTATGTATTGGGGTGAGATTTATGGCTCTATTAATTCAGCGGAAACGGATAGAGAAATCACAGCTGAATTAGCTTGGAAGTTGAGAGAAAAATATCTAGGAATGATAAAAGATTGGTAACATAGATCAATTTTATCTCCTAAACTTAATAATATTAAATACTACTAAAACTCAGTTAAATACTGGGTTTTTTTATTGAAAAAATTTACAAGGAGAAGAAAATGTATTCAGAAAATAATTTAAATAATGTATGGGAAGATATGGATCAAAATTTCAACAACGAGAAATTGTTTGAAAGAGAAGATATACCAGATGCAAATTATCCGGTAAATATAGCAAAAGCTGAGTTAACGTACTCAAAAAGTAAACTTCCGATGGTTAGTATAGGCTTTAGAATTGCAGATTATGTAACTTATTGGGGCAATAAAGTTATTTATTGGAATCAAGTTTTAACCAATAGGAAGCAGTTGGATAGAGTTATGTTTATGATAAATTCTATATTAAAGCCTTTTGAAAAAACACACGAGTTCACATCATACAAAGAGCTGGGAGAAGAATTGTCAGGTCTTGTAGAATTGACTAAAGACAGAGCTTATCTTTTAGAAGTTTTGACTACCAAAAGGGGATATAAGGTTTTTAGGATAGAACAATGATTGACTATTATAAAAACATACCAGAAGATCTAAAAAAAGAAAAAAGATGGTGTTTATACAGGATTGTTAACAGGAATGGAAAAAACACTAAAATTCCAATTGAACCGTCCGGAAAATATGCAAAAGTAAGCGATAAAACTACTTGGAACACTTATGAAAGATGCCTAAACTCATTAGATAAAGCTGATGGTTTAGGCTTTTTTCTTGGTGACGGATATGTAGGTATAGATTTAGACGATGTGGCTGATGATGTTTATGCTTATTTCACAGATAATAAAGAATCCGTTACTTCCGACTTTTTAAAAAATATAGATACCTATGCCGAAGTGAGTCCCTCGGGTAGAGGAATTCACTTTATAGGTAAAGGAAAACTAGAAGGAACTAGAAGAAGGTCGGGAAATATTGAGATATATGATAAAGATCGTTTTTTTACAGTTACCGGAAAAATACTTAATGACAAATATAGAAAAAAAATAGCAAATATCGAAACCGAAATAAATAAGTTAAAATTAAAATATCTTCCTGAATTTGAAAAGAGTGAAATAGATAAGTCTGAAGTAGGCGACTACAAAGATAGAGAAGTACTTGAACTTTTTTTAAATTCAGATATAGGAGATACAAGCGAAGTTAAGAAAGAAATTTTTAATGGTAAATGGGAGAAGAAATTTAGCAGTCAATCGGAAGCGGATTTTTACTTAGCAAGAAATTTACTTTTCTTTAATGGTGGAAATATTGAACAAGCATATAGGTTGATGAATCAATCAAAGCTTGCAAGAGAAAAGTGGAGCGAACAGAGAGGAAGTACGGACTACTTAGAGTATATTCTGGTTAGAGCTAGAGATGGGCTAACTTCTTATTTTCAAAGAAGTGAAAAGGAGGAGATTACAACTGTGGATAGAAAATACACAATTGAAGATGTAAAGCAATTAATAAACGAAACGATTAACAGTTTTAGCAATGTAGAAAACTTTAATAATTATTTAAAGGTAAGTGCTTCAAATAGCAATACATTTTATACCGATAGATTAATGCTGTTGAAATTTAGAAAAGATTCGGAAGAAACTAAAACTTTTGATGATTGGATTGATTCAGGCAGAATTGTAAATAAAGGCGAAGAAGGCATACCAATTTTAAGAAACGGACAAGTAAAATATATTTATGATAAATCTCAGACAGTTGTTGTAAATGCGGAGCTTGAACAAGAAACCGAAACAAGTAAAAAAACAATTGTAGAACAATTAGAAAGTTTTAATATTTTTGAAAATACAGAATCAATAGAAAATACAATTGAAAATTTAGGAATTTCTTATGCCAGGAGAGTTTATTCCAGGGTGAGAGATAATGCACCTAAAACGTTTGAAAGCCTTGATAAAAATGTTTTAGGTGACTTTATAAAAAACACATTTACTACAATTGTTAAATTAAAGTCCGGCATAAATGCTCCCGATATACAAGACGAAAAAGAAGTTTTAAAAGTTTTTTTAAAAAATAAAAATGATATAAAAGAACTTTTATACTCTTTTTGGGGTTGTGAAAATGCTTTATTTAATAATTTGGAAAAAAGAATTAAAGAAATTCAAAGAAAAATGACAAATGATATTGATATTGATAGTACAAATGGGTATAATATAAATAGAGATATTATTAATAAAGAAGGGAGCGAAGAAAATGTTTTACAAAGTGAAATTAGGAACGAAGAACAAAGAATACTTAACAGACGGAACGATTTATTATCCGGTGGTAAAGACGAAAGAGATGGACGAGATAGGTTATTGGATGGAAGAGATGGAGCCGGGAAATCCGGAATCAGCAATGCTAGTTCCAGCGATAGACAAGAACGTGATGAAACAAGCACTGACCGAGATAACCGAGGAGCAGATGACGAGCGACATCAATTGGATGATATACGAAGCGTACAAAGCGGAAGCAGAGTGGGAAACGATGAGAATCAAAGAGACGGAGGAAACGAGAGACAAATTCGAGGAACTGATCCACGAAGTGGAAGTCGAGATAGAACCGATAGACGAGAAGATGAGCTATTATCCGGAAGAGAGCGAGGAATTCAAGAAACTTTACAAGATTTACGACAAATTGACGGACAAGAAAGCGGAGTTGGAAGTGAAATACGAGAACGAGATGTACGCTCTGGACAGCAAATATCAGAAGAAAGAATGGTGGGAAGTAGACGAGAACGAGAATTGGGAAGAAACTCACTTCAACCCGAAAAACAACCCTTGGAACAAAGCGACTTGGGAGGAAGTAGAGGACACGATGAGCCAATATCAGATGTCAAAAGTGGAATGGATAAAGGACAACCACCCGACTTTTTACAAACAAGCATTCTTGACAGGTCTATTGAAAACATACCTGGACAACTTCCAAAAGAGGATAGAGGATTACAAGAAAATAGAGAAACAGAGAATGATAGAGGAGTGGGAGAAAAAATACGGAAAGCCACTACCGAAAGAGATGATGAACAATCTGGAGAACGCTCTCAGGGAGACGATTTATTACAACGAGATTCCATCACTATAGACGACAAGAAAGAAGCTGATGAAGCTTCTTTTTCTTTGGGCAAAAATGCAGACAATGATTATTGGGTTGTCGAGTTTAACGAAACTTCAGACTTGATCACTAAAGATTATGCCGGTACAAAGCTAACGAAAGAATTAATTGACGAAATTAGAGAGCTTGATGTAAAACAACAATTATATAATAAAATAGTCGCAACGGATGAAAATGGAACTGTAGATTTTGATAAATATCAAGGGTACTCAAAGTTTTATTTTAATCATATTGTAGACGGTGATGTTGTTGAACACATACGAGTAGATATAGGTGACGGAGAAACAGCAAATAGATCTATTTTTGCAGAACTTTATTCATATTTAGATGAAAACTTTTATGAATTGCCTAAACTTGACCTAAAAAGAATTGAAAATGATGTAAGAAAAGAATTGCCATATAATTTAGGCTTTTTTCATCTTGGAAACGGATTTACTGTTTGCGATATGAACACTATTGATAAAGCTTCGGGAGATTATCTTAAAGTTGGGTTCATAAATGATGATAGAACAATTGCTTTTTATGAAAGTTTGAATAGCTATACCGAAGATACAAAAGAGGAAATTTTAAAAGATATAAAGTTTAAAGCCTTAACTGATAATTCTAACATTTCTTCAACTCAAGATTCAAAAGTATTTAAAACTAGACCTCTTTTTGACATAGAAAAAATTATAGATGAACTTAACGAAAGAAAAACAAGTGATTTAATTTTTGAAACAAAAGCCCTGGTAGAACTTTTGACAACGGAAGAATTTAATAGTTATGTATTAAATAATAAAGCTATGGAAACTGCAGATACCTTAGAGCAATATAATCAGCTTAATAATTATGCGAAAAATATCTTTATATCCAGAAAGGCTGAGAAAATAGCTGTTAAAGTCGGAAATGAATTTATATTAGAAAGTAAAAGTATTTTTAATAATATTGACCTTACTGAAGATAATACAGTAGTAGAGGTTGATGGAAAAAAATATAATCTATTTAAAGGAACTGATTTTAAAGATAGTCAAAAGATTGATGAGCTTTTGGATAGCGAAAACTTTGAAATATACAAGGTAGCTGATTATGAAAAGCAAACTGATAGTGAACAAAGGGAAACAATCGAAAGTTTGCCAGATGATAAAGAAGAGTCTAATAAGTCAGGCTATGAACCGGATAAAGAAAGTCCAAGTTTTGCTAGAGATTATGACTTACTAAATCATATATACTCAAAATACTTAACACCATCAGTAAAGCTAGAACAAAACATCAAAGCAATTAAAATGTTAAAAAGACTCGAAGCTGAAAATAGGAATCCAAGAGAGTATGAACAAGCTTATCTTGCTGATTATTTAGGCTGGGGCGGTTTATCCGATGTGTTCGATGAAAGAAAAGATGGACAATGGAAAGAAGCAAGAGATTATCTAAAGAAGAATTTAACATCTGAAGAATACGAAAGGGCTAGAGAAAGTACTCTTACTGCATTTTATACTCCGAACAACGTTATAAGAGCAATATATAAAAAGCTTGAAGATATGGGCTTTAGCGGTGGAAAAGTGCTTGATCCGTCTACAGGAACAGGAAGATTTATAGGAAATTTACCTAAAGATTTAAAAGACAAAACCAATTTTACAGCAATAGAGCTTGATTCTATAACCGGTAAAATTGCAAAATATCTTTATCCTAATCAAAATGTCAATATATCAGGATATGAAGATTTTTCAGTCAGCGATAACTCGTTTGACGTTGCAATAACTAATGTTCCGTTTGGAAACTTTAAAGTTTTTGACAACGAATATAATAAATACAATCTATTTATTCACGATTATTTCTTTAAAAAATCTATAGATAAAGTTAGAGATGGTGGAATTATAGTTTTCATTACATCATCGGGTACAATGGATAAAAAAAGTAATGATATACGAAAAATGATTGAAGTAAAGGCTGATTTTTTAGGTGCGGTAAGACTTCCAAATGATTTATTCAAAAATGAAGCTGGAACCTCAGTTATGAGTGATATTATCTTCTTGCAAAAGAACGAAAATAAGGAAGTAGAAAATGAAAAATCGGAGTGGTTAACAGCTGTGCCAAATGGATATGGTGCAATTGTAAATAACTATTTTTTATCCAATCCTGAACAAGTAGTCGGCACGTTAAGTACAGTTAATGGGCGGTTCGGTAAGGAACTTATAACAACTTTAGAAGATGAATCAGATTTTGATGAGTTGTTAGATAAAGCTTTGTCAACTATTAATGGAAAAATAACCGAAAGAAAAGATATAGAAAAAGCCGAAAGTGAAATTGAAAGTATTTTAGCACCGGAAAACGAAAAGAAATATTCTTATTTTTTAAAAGATAACGAGATATATTTTAAAGAAGATTCATATGCATATAAGGTTAGTTTAAATAGGAGTGATACTTCAAGGATAGAAAAATATATTCCTTTAAGAAACACGCTTTTAAAGCTTGTTGAAAAGCAAAATGAGGATATACCCGATGACGACCAGGAACTTATATATCTTAGAAGTGAGTTGATGGAAAGATACAACGACTTCAATGATAAATTAGGTAGAATAAACGAAAGCAAGAACTTCAGAATACTCTCCGAAGATGGTTATTCAGGGCTTGTATCTTCATTAGAGATTATGGATGATGATAACGATTTTAAGGAGCTAAGCTCCATTTTTGAAAAAAGAAATATAAGACCTGAAAGAAAAATAACACAAGTAGATAATTCCAAAGATGCCTTGATATTATCTATGCAATTTAAAGGTAAAGTAGACTTTGTGTATATGGAACAGCTGTCTAATAAAACTAAGCCCGAATTAATAAATGATTTGTCTGATGAAATCTTTTTAGATTTTAATACTGTTGATTTTTCAAAAGACAATATTTATGAAGAAGCAAAATATAATAGTGATCCAAATAGATATGTTTTTGAGACCAGGGCTGAATTCTTGTCTGGAGATATTAGAAAAAAGCTTGCAAGAATAAATGCTTATAAAAATAAGCTAACAATTTTAATGGATAATAACTCCGATGATATAGATAAAGAAAAATTAAATGCTGAAATGAATATAGCAAAATACCAGGCGAACCTTTTGGAAAATGTTATGCCGAAAGATTTATCTGCCGGAGATATAAATGTAAGATTAGGTTCAACGTGGGTTGAAACTTACGACTATGAAGATTTTATGAAAGAAACTTTTTCAGCACCATATGGAGCTACCGTTGAATATTCACCGTCTAACAGTAAATTTAGGTTGGATAGGGGGACATTAAACACGTATTCTGATATTGTTAATGTGACTTTTGGAACTTCACGAATGGATGCCTACAAAATTATGGAAAACACAATGAATATGAAATCTGTTGAAGTAAAAGATGTGTTTACAGAAGATGGGAAAAAATATGAAGTTCTAAATCAGCCGGAAACAGATAAAGCTCTTATGATGCAAGCAAAAATTGAAGAAGCGTTTAAAGAATGGATTTTTAAAGATTCCAATAGACGTCAAAGACTTGTTGCAAAATATAATGAATTATTTAATTCCTGTCGCCAAAGAGAATATGATGGCGAAAATCTTGTATTGAGTGGTATAAACCCGGACATTAAATTAAGAGAACATCAGAAAAGTGCAATTGAAAGAGATTTATATTCAACGACTAGTACGCTTCTTGCACACGCTGTTGGAGCTGGAAAGACGTTTGAAATGGCTTGCATTGCTATGGAAAGTAAAAGGCTTGGGCTATCTAACAAGAGCTTGATTGTTGTTCCTAAAAACATCGTTCAACAATTTGCACGTGAGTTTTATAGCATATATCCTACAGCTAATTTGCTGGTTGCAAGTGAAAAAGATTTTAATCCACAAAAAAGACGGCAATTTATCGGTAGAATTGCTACAGGAGATTATGATGCTATAATTATTGCCAATTCTCAATTTCAAAAAATTCCTGTGTCCTGGGAAAGACAGAAGTTGACTATGGAAAGGGAATTAGCGGCATATAGGGCTTTGGAAGATTCAGGATATAAAAGAGATTTTAGTGTAAAGCAAGCTGAAAATGCAAGAAAAAGACTTGAAAAGAGATATAAAGAATTTTTAAACACACCAAAAGATGATATGCTTTGTTTTGAGGAGCTTGGAGTAGATAAGCTAATAATAGATGAAGCTCATAACTATAAAAACTTAGCATTCCAAACTACACTCTCAAATGTAGCCGGTATAAATACAAACGGTTCGCAAAGAAGCTTAGATATGCTAATGAAGTGTGAATATATAAGAGAGCTTAATAACGGAAAAGGTGTTGTATTTGCTACAGGAACTCCTGTTTCAAACTCTATGGCTGAATTATATACAATGAGTAGATATTTAGACCCTCAAGGGCTTGAAGATAAGGGTATTTTAAATTTTGATGCTTGGGCATCCAATTTTGCGGATATTACAGTAGGTTACGAGTTGGAAGCAACCGGCACAAAATTTAGAAAGAGAACCAGGTTCTCTAAGTTTAACAATTTGCCTGAATTGATGAATATAGTAAAATCTTTTGCAGATATTAGAACATCAGATATGCTTAATTTGCCTGTTCCTGAAGTTGAATTTAAACTTGAAACCATTGAACCGTCAGAAATACAAAAAGATTATATTAAGAATTTAGGAGATAGAGCTGACAAGATAAAATCAGGCTCTGTTGACCCAAGTGTAGATAATATGCTAGTTGTGACAAATGATGGTAAAAATTTAGCGTTAGACCAAAGACTTGTTGACCCACTTTTACCTGATGATCCTAACTCTAAGGTTAATGCCTGTGTTAGAAATGTATTTAGAATATATAAAGACACTGAGGATAAGAAGCTTACACAACTTATCTTTTGTGACACAGCAACTCCTGGAGGAAGTTCCAACATTTGCGTTTATGACGACATTAAAGAAAAGCTGATTAAAATGGGAGCAAAAGAATCGGAAATAGCGTTTGTACACGATGCTAAAAACGATAATGCTAAAGCAGAATTATTCTCTAAAGTAAATAAAGGGGAAATAAGGGTGCTTATAGGCTCAACTTCAAAGATGGGAACAGGAACAAACGTGCAGAAGAAACTAATTGCAACACATGATTTAGACGTTCCATGGAGACCGTCTGATTTGGAGCAGTTCCAAGTGGGACAAGGAAAAAAACAAGGACTATCTCAATAAATACTAACGCAAGCACAAGTATAAAATAGGCTAAAGTGACTTATCAGCCTATTTATGATATAATATATCTTAACAATAAAACGGATAAGGGGTAATAATATGG